>ENA-ORDI01000008-ORDI01000008.1-marine-metagenome-genome-assembly--contig:-NODE-8-length-129771-cov-4.929056_pt1 | contig 129771 bp, 108 predicted proteins | sample MGYA00248628_ERZ508525 | MGnify/ENA primary metagenome ERZ508525 (study PRJEB26195, sample SAMN05422138) | marine metagenome | isolation source: East of Porto Seguro, South Atlantic Ocean | place... | reverse complement strand
ATCACGTGGCTCAGGTGCCAGCGGTAATACCGGCGTTCTTCGAACAACAGAAGGCAACGCATCCCGTGCCGCCTCAATATCATGCAAAGTTGTCAAAGTTGCTTTCATCTCAGAGAGAATACCCTTCTACCGTAGCTCTGCCAATGTTCCGACCACACTTAACGATTCTATATTGTTAAGCAACCGGATTGAATTTTATGACGTCAGTACGAAGAAAGCGCTAGAATTTGCGAAAGGGGAATAGGCCGGAGTGGTGAAATTGGTATACACGAGGGATTCAAAATCCCTTGCACGAAAGTGCGTGCCGGTTCGAGTCCGGCCTCCGGTACCAATTCAGCGATCGATTTATGGCCATGCCCAATTGAGCAAATAGTTAGTTACCTTGTTTGCCAGGATTTGGTTATAACTGTGATTGTCGTTGCTAAGTTTCAGATTACTGAAACCACATCTACCTAAAACACGAACCGTGGATGACACTTATGAAGGGATACATAACAGTTGGCACCAATGATCTGACACGCTCGGCAGCATTCTATGAAGCTTTGTTTGAGGAACTCGGTTTTTCCCGACAACGTGAATACCCCGGAAAGGCTGTCTACTTTGGCACCGAGGATGATGTTCAGTTGGTAGTAATTACGCCGGCTGACGGCCGACCCGCCACGGCGGGTAATGGCACGATGGTTGCATTGAATGTCGACAGTCAGGAACAAGTCCAGCGACTGCATGCTCGTGCTATTGATCTAGGCGCAAGCGATGAAGGCGCGCCAGGGCCGAGAGGCAGCGACACATTTTATGGTGCTTATTTCCGCGACCCGGACGGCAACAAGATTGCCTTCTATCTGCGTTGAAATGTCCCCTGGGACAAAACCAGACTAGGCAAAACGACACTATGAACCCCATCCAAGCTGAATCTAACCCGAGAAACAGGTTTGCGGGCGTGTTCCCGGCCAACCCGACACCTGTCACGGATAACGGCGACATTCATGAGAAGGGCCTGAGGGCTGTTTTAGAAGACAACATGGCCTACGGTGTTCACGGTTTCTGGGTCGCTGGAACATCGGGTGAAGGCCCTTTATTGTCCGATGCGCAAAGGGACACTGTGGCCAGAATTGCCGGAGAGACTACCCGGGGCCGCGCCTTATCGATAATGCACGTCGGCGCGATCACTACCCATAGCGCTAAAAAAGGGGCACAAAGTGCTGCGCGGGGCGGTTGTGCAGCCATAGCTTGTCTTCCGCCCTTTCTGATACGCGCAAGTAATTCCTCCATCATCGATCACTATAAGGCCGTGGCAGACAGTGCTGAGGGGCTACCACTTTTCGCCTACAATCTCCCACAATTGACTCGGGTGGAATTCGATCGAAACCTGATGGAATCTCTGCGCAGTGAAGTACCCAGTCTGATCGGCCTCAAACATTCGGCCCACGATCTATCGATGATTCGACACTGGCTCGATATGGGACTGGCGTGCTTTTCCGGGTTCGGCCATTTGCCACTGCCTGCATTGGCCATGGGTGCTGTCGGCACTGTTGACGCGCCTTTATCAATCTCACCCTGGTTGTACGTCGAACTGTACGACGCGTGGAAAGCAGGGGACCTGGACACGGCCAGAGCTAAACAGCAGGAGATCCAAGCGGTTGCAAACCTGACAGCGCGCTACGACGCTGTCTCAGATGTCGGCAAAACAATTCTTGGGCAGCGCCTGGGTATCGACTGTGGTCGAGCCATCCTCCCCAATAACCGCCTGACCAGTGATCAATGCCGTGATGTGCTCGAAACTGCAAAATCTATGGGGATTCTTCGTACTGATGTCGCCGCTTAATGGTGGTGCAACGTTCCACCTCAGACGAGTACTAGGACACTACAGATTCAACACTCAGTCATGAAATTCCTATTCGATATTTTTCCCTTAGTGCTTTTTTTTGGCGCCTATAAGGTGTACGGCATTTACGTCGCAACAGCGACCGCTATCGTCGCCAGTATCGCTCAAGTTTCAGTATTTTGGTGGCGAAATCGGCGGTTTGAAACCATGCATCTGATCACCCTAGGTGTGATTGTTCTGTTTGGCGGCCTTACTCTTTTCTTTAGAGACGATACCTTCATCAAGTGGAAACCAAGTATCATCAACTGGCTATTTTCAGTGCTTATCCTGGGCAGTCTGTTGACTGGCCGACGGACAGCACTGGAGGCTCTGCTGGGTGCAAGCTTGACCCTGCCCGACAGAATATGGCGCAATGTCAATCTCAGCTGGGGTCTTTTCTTCTTGATCGTTGGACTGCTGAATGTATACATCGCCTTTTATTATCGCCCGGAACTCAGCGAACAGGTTCGGACTGATTTCTGGGTCAACTTTAAGGTCTTTGGTCTGATGGGGCTGACCCTGGTATTTGCCATGGGCCAGATGCTGTGTATTGCAAAATACCTAAAACCAGAACACGACGAGAATCTGTAATTACACATGGCACACTCGACCGATGATCCTCAGCCAACGGCCGATACCGGCCTGACGGAAAACGCCCTCATGAAAAGTGCTGAGATGGTCCGTGAGCGACTGTACCAGGATCTGGCGGCAGATTTTGTTGAGGTAGAGGATCAGAGTCATCTCCACGCAGGTCACTCTGGCGCTGCAGCTGGAGGTCGCCACTTTGAGGTGGTCGTGGTTTCAAAAGCGTTCGAAGGACTGGCAACTCTGGCACGACACCGACTCGTTTATCAGGCAATGGGAGATGCCATGGCACAGGACATTCATGCCCTGAGTATAAAAGCCTATGCGCCCGGCGAAGTCTAGAAAGATATATTGGATTGCCCCTAATCATCCTTTTTCAAGATGATGACTGACATCTCGGGTGGATAAAGCAAGTACAGTGGCGAATACAACGCCCCTTTATGCGTTACATTGTGAACTCGATGCCAAGATCGTTGAGTTCGCGAACTACCAGATGCCCCTCAATTACCCATCCGGCATCATCAAAGAACACCGTCACGTTCGCGAATCTGCAGGTCTGTTCGATGTCTCTCACATGGGTCAGATCAAAGTCACCGGCGATAGTGCTGCCGAATTACTTGAATCGCTACTGCCCACCGATCTCAGCCACCTCGATGTCGGGCGTCAGCGCTACAGCTTCTTAACGCTGGACACAGGTGGAATTCTTGATGACCTGATGATTTCAAGATTTGAAGACCACTATCTTCTGGTCGTCAACGCATCAAACAAACACCAGGACTTCAACCATATCGCCGGTAGGCTTCCAGCAGACTGTACAGCTGAGCTCCTGGATAATCGTTCTCTCCTGGCACTACAGGGCCCTCTCGCCAGAGAGGTCATGTCACGGTTGTGCCCAGATCTTACGACCATGCGATTTATGGATACTATGGACGCTGAGATCGAAGGCATTAAATGTCAGGCATTCTGTAGCGGCTATACAGGCGAAGATGGTTTCGAGCTTGCGACAAATAAAGACGATGCATTGAAGCTTGCCCAGTTACTGCTCGATCAAACCGAAGTGCAACCCGCGGGACTCGGTGCTCGGGATTGCTTGCGCCTGGAAGCGGGCTTATGTCTGCATGGCAATGACATTCACCCAAACATCACACCAGTAGCGGCGGGTCTGTCCTGGGCAATCCCCGCAAGCCGCCGGAAAGGTGGCTCCAAATCTGGTGGCTTCCCGGGTTCGGAGCCCATATTGCTGGAACTCGAAAATGGCCCCTCACTCACCCGGGTGGGGATTCAGCCTGAGGGGCGGGCACCCGTGCGCGCGCACTCTGAAATCGTAAACCCAACAGGTGAACCAGTCGGCGAGGTTTCCAGCGGGAGTTATGGGCCGACCGTCGGCAGACCGATCGCGATGGGTTATGTCAGATCCACTTGCAGCGCGGTTGGCACCGATCTTCGGGCCATCGTGCGAGGTAAGCCTCTTAGCGTTAAGATTTGCCCCTTACCTTTTATAAAACATAACTACAGACGACACTAAATTACTACAGGAGCTGATCCAGTATGAGCGATCTACGATATACGAACGACCACGAATGGGCGCGCCTGGTAGGTGACCTTGTGACCGTCGGAATTACAGACTATGCACAGGATCAACTGGGGGAGCTGGTTTACGTTGAGCTTCCAGCCGTTGGCACGGCCGTTAATCAGGGCGATGAGGCCGCCGTTATCGAATCTGTGAAGGCCGCCGGAGACGTCAAGTCACCGGTCACGGGAACGATCCTTGAAGTCAATGATTCACTCAACGATGCACCCGAATCAGTTAATGACGACCCTACAGGTGAAGGCTGGTTTTACAAAATAAAAATAGCAGACACTTCAGAGTTAGATAGCTTGTTGTCCGAGTCAGCCTATAACACCATGATTTCTGAACTAACCTGATCCGCCGCGCTTGAATTATCTAAGGGGGAACAATGCAAAAGCTGCGTAAAAGTCTTGACGATCTCGAGATTCCTCGAGATTTCATTCGTCGCCACATAGGTCCTAGTCAGTCGGATATTGACCAGATGCTGGCGGTTACGGGACATGAATCACTGGAACAACTGATCGACCTCGCAGTGCCTGCCTCTATCGTGAGTGAACGACCTTTGAATCTGCCGCCCACTCGAAGCGAGCGTGCTACCAGCACCTACCTCCGACACATGCGACACAGGAACCGCGTATTCGTATCGATGATCGGGTGCGGCTACCACGGCACGATTATGCCACCAGTCATCAAGCGCAATGTGCTTGAGAACCCAGACTGGTATACCGCCTATACCCCCTACCAAGCTGAAGTCAGTCAGGGCCGCTTGGAAGTGCTGCTAGGTTTTCAGCAGATGGTCATGGACCTGACGGGTATGGAGATCGCCAACGCTTCTTTACTGGATGAAGCTACTGCAGCTGCAGAGGCAATGACCATGGCGCGGAGGATCTCAAAGAGCCGCTCCAATGTCTTTTTCGTCGATACTGACTGTCATCCTCAGACCCTTGCTGTAATACGAACAAGAGCTCACTTTCTCGGTTACGAAGTCGTCGTCGGCAACCCATACACAGAGCTCGAGATCAGAGAATTTTTCGGCGTTCTCATTCAGTACCCGGCATCTACCGGGTGTCTGAACAACCCTACTGAAGCCATCTCCCAAGCCCACAAAAAAGGCGCATTGGCTGTTGTCGCAAGTGATCTGCTTGCGCTGACTCTAATTAAATCTCCAGGTGAAATGGGCGCAGACATTGTTGTCGGAAATTCACAACGGTTTGGCGTTCCCATGGGATACGGCGGCCCACATGCCGCGTTTTTTTCCACTCGTGAAGAATACAAACGATCCACACCGGGACGCATCATTGGGGTCTCAATTGATGCTCAAGGACATCCGGCGCTGCGTATGGCACTACAGACACGAGAACAACACATCAGGCGTGAAAAAGCGACCAGTAATATCTGCACGGCTCAGGTGCTGCTTGCCAATATTGCCACCTTATATGCGATGTACCACGGCCCAGAAGGGCTCAAGGATATCGCTAGGAGGGTCCATCGTATGACGCGGATCCTAGCGGCCGGCTTGACCGAACTGGGTTACCCGCTTGTAGATGACGCGTACTTTGACACCGTCAAAGTACGCGTTCCAGGCCTTGCTGGCCGAATAGCTGCCAAGGCCCGCGAATCACAAATCAATCTGCGCTACATCGATGCAGATCATCTCGGCATCACATTAGACGAAACAACCAAACGGAAAAATATTTTGAGCCTTTGGCGAGTATTCCATACTGGCGCTGACCGAATGTTGAGTATTGAACGCTTTGATGACGTGGTCACTGAGGCCGTACCCCAGGAGCTCTTGCGTAGAAGTAGTTTCATGGAGCATGAGATATTTCATCGTTATCACTCTGAAACCGAGATGATGCGCTATATGCGCCGAACTGCGAGCAAGGACATCAGTCTTGGTAGGTCTATGATTCCGTTGGGGTCATGCACCATGAAACTAAACGCCACATCCCAAATGCTGCCACTGTCCTATCGTGATTTTTCAAATCTGCATCCGTTTGCACCACTCGACCAAACTCAGGGCTATCAGCAGTTGTTTGAGGAACTCGAGGAGATGCTGTGCGAGATCACCGGCTTCCACGCCATTTCTCTGCAACCCAACGCAGGGTCACAGGGCGAATACGCCGGGCTCCTTTGTATACGGGCCTACCTCCAGAGCCAAGGAGAGGGGCATCGAAATATATGCCTGATTCCCTCGTCTGCTCACGGAACCAATCCTGCCAGCGCAATCTTGGCTGGCATGAAGGTTGTTATCATACGTTGTGACAATAATGGGAATGTAGATCTTAAAGACCTCTCCGATAAAACCGCTTTTCATAGAGATAGCCTGGCAGCCTTGATGATCACCTATCCGTCCACTCATGGCGTTTTTGAAGAATCAATCCAGGAGATCTGCCAGATTGTCCACCGCTCGGGTGGTCAGGTCTATATGGATGGTGCTAATTTGAATGCCCTAGTCGGTATCTGCAGACCCGGTGAGATTGGGGCAGATGTTGCGCACATAAACCTGCACAAGACTTTTGCTATACCGCATGGCGGTGGCGGACCGGGAATGGGTCCAATTGGCGTGCTCAGTCACCTGGCCCCATTTCTACCAGATCACCCCCTCGTTGAGGGAGTTAATCCTGCAGCAGGCGGCAAAACAACGATCGGTACGGTATCAGCGGCTCCCTGGGGGTCAGCTTCCATTCTCCCGATCTCCTGGGCATACATTGCTATGCTGGGTGCTTCGGGCGTCCGTAGATCCACCGAACTGGCTATATTGAATGCCAACTACATAGCCAAGCGCTTGAACGAGCATTACCCCGTTGTGTACACAGGTCCCGGGGGATTAGTCGCTCATGAGTGCATCGTAGACTTGTCTGGAATAAAGGCCCAATCTGGAATCACTGTTGAAGACGTGGCCAAGCGATTGGTTGACTATGGATTTCACGCGCCCACCATGTCCTGGCCGGTTGCGGACTCCTTTATGATTGAGCCCACCGAAAGCGAATCTTTGGCCGAACTCGATAGATTCTGTGAGGCTCTAATCTCGATTCGACAGGAGATATCAGACATCGAAGCCGGTAAAGCTGATCCCGAAAACAATCTTCTAAAAAACGCCCCGCATGCTCAGCATTTGTTGACAGAGGAAGATTGGAATCGACCCTATTCCTGGAAGCAAGCGTTCTTTCCATCACCGCATACCCGCCAGGATAAGTACTGGCCTCCTGTGGGCCGGGTGGATAATGTCTATGGTGACAAAAATCTTGTCTGTAGTTGCCCCCCAATCGAACACTACGACCAGGAAGCTGCATGAACATAAGCCAAGGCCGAAAACAACTCGGCGCGGAAAAGATGTCTCGATTACGTGTAAAATTTGCAGCCAGCAAACGAGCCGAACTGCTGCCTAAACCGCCGTGGATCAGAGCGCAGTTCCCCGGCACTCCTGAAGTTGTACGCCTTAAAACAATACTGCGAGAAAACAACCTCTACACAGTCTGCGAAGAAGCCAGCTGTCCGAATCTTGGGGAATGTTTTAGCAACGGCACTGCCACGTTTATGATCATGGGGGACATCTGCACCCGGCGTTGCCCTTTTTGTGATGTCGCTCATGGGCGGCCCGGTTCTCTTGACGCAGATGAACCTTCCAACCTTGCACGAACTGTTAAGACGATGGGACTTGACCATGTGGTCATCACATCGGTTGATCGGGATGACCTGCGCGATGGCGGTGCCAGCCATTTCAGAAAATGCATCGACGCTATTCGGACGGTGAGTCCCGAAACAACAGTCGAAATACTGACACCAGATTTCCGGGGTCGCGCAATTAAAGCCATCGAGCAGCTTGCTGCTTCACCGCCCGACATTTTTAATCACAACCTGGAAACGGTACCCCGACTGTACAAACGGGTAAGACCCGGTGCCGACTATGACCACTCATTGGGACTATTGAAAGATTTTGGGAAATGCTGCCCTGATTTACCGACCAAGTCGGGACTTATGCTCGGTGTTGGAGAGTCGATGCCTGAGGTAGAGGCTGTGATGCAAGATATGAGAGATCACGGTGTGCAACTACTGACACTAGGTCAGTATCTACAGCCCAGCCTTGATCATCTACCGGTAGAACGTTATGTCACTCCGGAAGAGTTTCTAGATTTGGCCGCACTTGGAAGCCGGATGGGCTTTGGTCACGTTGCCTCGGGACCGATGGTACGCTCTTCCTACCATGCTGACCGACAAGCACGACGGTTTATCAGCCCGGAGTCGACAAACACCCAATTTGTCGATTCAACCCAGAATCTGAGCGAGGTCGTCACATAAATCTTCAGGATCTTCCAGCCCCACGGAAATTCTGAATACACCGTCACCGGCAAACGCCCGGTAAGCGTCCAGTGCTCTTCCTTCAAGCGCATAACTTGATTGCATCAGATCGTCGGTGCCTAGCCAGTAGATCAGACTGCGATGATGGCCTAATGACACTGCATAGTGAAATATCTTCAGGTCAGACATCATGCGCTCTGCCAGGCCAGGACCGTCATCAATCTGTACCGACACCATTCCAGAGTAATTATCCATCTGGCGAACGGCCAGATCGAATTGAGGGTGACTGGAAAGTCCGGGATACAACACCTTTTTAACCTTTGGATGCCCTTCCAGAAATTTCGCCACATGGGTGGCGTTTGTCTGATGCGCTTGCATTCTCATAGGCAAAGTCGCCAGCCCTCTGTTGATCAGCCAAGCATTAAATGGACTGATTACGCCGCCCATATAGATCTGACCATCCGTTTCGACACTCTTTAACGCATCTCGTCGACCAAGGACCGCACCGCCCATGGCATCACCATGTCCGCAACAATATTTCGTCAGCGAATGAACAACGTAGTCTGCACCCAACTTCAGCGGACGAGTCGCGACTGGTGAAGCAAAAGTCGAGTCAACCGCGAACTCTGCGCCAACTGAATGGGCGAGTTCTGCAACTGCTCGAATATCGGTTAGACGCAGTGTCGGATTCGCGGGTGTTTCTGCCCAGACCAGCTTGACACCTGGCGTAATTGACCGAGCCGCTACTTCTTGATCAGAAAGATCGGCCAAAACGACTTCCACGCCCAGTCGGGTCAACATCTTTCTGGCTAACTCTGCCGTTCCCGGATAGTTGCTGTCACTCATCACCAGTCGGTCGCCCTGGCTGAGCGTACTCAACAGTAACGCCGAAGTCGCTGCCATACCCGACGCAAAACATCGGCAGGCCTCGGCCTCTTCCAGCGCCGCCAGTTTGTCCTGAAGGACCGTGACCGTAGGGTTGTCCCAGCGACTATAGACATAAGGCGCGTCTTCAGGCTTGTCCTGAGCCGAGAAACTGACGGGTTCATCAATAACAAACGTGCTTGACATCACGATATTCGGCGCAGACGCACCGGTCGTTGGATCTGGTGATTCACCAGAGTGCACCGCGCGCGTCATGAAGCCCCTGGTCAGGCTGTTATCTTTACCCATGGCCATGCACGTTCAAGGCAATACTCAACTGATCTCTCCAATACGTTCGTGAAGGGGGCTGTTTCGGGGGAAATGGGACAAAAGAAATTCCATCTGGTCCGCCAGGATCTGCCTACCGGAAAGATAGACGTATTCGGCGTGGGTTGGGATAAATGGCACTGCCAGTAGCTCGTGTCCGAATTCTTCAGGCGTCTGATCGCCTTTTCTATGATTGCAACGTCTGCAGGCCGTCACTACATTCTGCCAGACGTCCGCACCGCCCCGGCTGAGTGGCCGTACGTGATCTCTTGATAACTCAGTAGGGGAAAACTGCACCCCGCAATAAAGACATAGATGAGCATCGCGCCTGAACAATGCCTTGTTGACTAACGGCGGTGCGTACAAAGGATGACGCCGTAGATGGGCTCTCGATTGCCCCAGCGTACAGATGATTGAGTGAACTTCGAGCGTACTCCGGCGCCCGGTTTTCGCATTTATCCCGCCGCGTACAACGTACAAAGAAGAACCCATCGGGTAAAGTATCTGTTCTAGGCAATGGAGCTTCACCGTCTCTTCAAATCCAATCCATTCGATCGGCATTCCTGAAACATCTGTGCGCAGTATCCGCAGACTCGTTTCAATCATCCCTTAACTCCCCAGGTTACGCGTATTACTGTGCGTTAAGTAACCCCCAGAATCAACTACCCAGATTTCGGTATTTGGCTAACCAGATACTTCAACTAAAAGACGGTTGCAACATACTGTTTTAGACTTTGAATCCTACCAATACCTGGTTTACAGCCGGCACAGAGATCGATATGTCTGGTATTGTGCAGCGCATTTCGCTAATCATCCAACCGTCCTGACCGCGCGCCGGAGAGGTTTTTCATTGATCGGTGCATGAAGAACCGCAGCAACGATTGCCAGGATGATAGCAGCCCGCCATACCGTATCATAAGTACCCGTCAGATCATGAAGATAGCCCCCGAGCCACACCCCAATGAACCCCCCCAATTGATGACTCAGAAATACAACCGAAAACAGCGTCGCCATATACCGTACTCCAAATATTCGGGTAACGACACCAGTGGTCAGCGGCACTGTGGACAGCCAAAGCAAGCCCATCGCACAGGCAAATAAATAAAGCGTAAATTCTGTTTTAGGCAATAACAGCAAGGCCGTTATAACCAATGCTCGTGCGGCATAAATGAAACTCAATCCATTTGAATTACTGTGCCGTTGACCATACAGACCTACAGCAATCGAACCTATAATATTGAACACACCGATCAGCGCCAGACACCAGGCTGCAACATTGCCTGACAAACCCAGATCGGCAACATACGCCGGTAAGTGAATCATGATAAACGACACGTGAAATCCGCAGACAAAGAAGCCGACGGTCAATAGTACATAGCCGCGGTGGCGAAAAGCTTCCCCCAGCGCCGCTTTAAGCGTCAGATCAATCGTGTCGGGCTCATCGAGTGTTGGGCGATTGGGCAACAACAGGGCCAGCGGAATAATACACAGGGTACACGCGCCCATAATCAACAACCCATTGCTCCAGCCGAACTGACCAATCATGCCCTGGGCAAACGGTGAAAACACTATCTGCCCCACTGAACCTGCCGCAGTGCCCAAACCCATCACCAGAGACCGTCTTTCCGGACCCACTGCCCGGACCATTGCCGCAATCGCTAGAGTAAAAGACGTGCATGCGATTCCAGCACCTGATAGAACGCCACCGGTCAGATACAGCATGCCGCCGGTATCTGATATGGCCATTCCCCAGAACCCAAGTGCATAAATTACAGCCCCGCCTGCTATCACCCACACGGAGCCATAACGATCGACAGCAGCGCCGGCAATGGGCAGGCAGATTCCCCATGCGATGTTCTGCAGAGCCATCGCCAACGCATAGGTCTCGCGATTCCAGCCCAGCTCAACCGTCATTGGATCAAGGAACAGACCCATCCCGGAACGGGCACCAAAGCCAACTGCCGATATCAAACACCCGGCAACCAGTACGATCGCTGGTGTTTTCCAGGTCTGACGATTTTCGGTCGCTATCACGAATCCATAAACCCTGTCAGGTTGGACAGGCCGCATAGTACACCGTCAAATACCACCAGAATGAAAAGGCCGGTAATTGGCTTGACCACAGTAGACAAAGAACGCTTGAGAGCCGTCCAAATAGATGTAGGCTATTTGATTTTTAGCTTGGTGAAGCTCGGTAGCCGAATCCGCTTAAACGTCACCACTATAAGATAACCTATCAACAATGCATTGAACGATTCTAATCGTCAGTTCACCTTATCAGGTGTCGGCGCTAGACCCTGCGCTCGACGGTCCATCAACTGATCCAGCCAGTCTGGATCCATTTCAGGCACCGAAGAGAGCAGCAGTTCCGTATAGGGCTCGTGCGGCGGCGCCAGAATCTGGTCTTTGCCACCTTGCTCGACTATACGCCCCTTATACATAACCACGATATCATCAGCGATGGCCTTCACCGTTGCCAGGTCATGAGTGATAAACAGATAAGACAACTGAAGACGATTCTGCAGGCTCTGCAGAAGCTCCAGTATTCCCTCAGCAACAAGCTGATCGAGCGCAGAGGTAACCTCATCACAGATGATGAGGTCTGGTTCAGCGGCCAGGGCGCGAGCAATGCAGATCCTTTGTTTTTCTCCGCCTGACAACTGGTTTGGGAACCGGTCTACAAAACTTTCCGGCAGTTCAATCTGCTCCAGCAGCTCAACGGTGCGATCCATTTTCTTTTGACCGGTCATTGCAAGATAAAACTCCAACGGCCGGCCAATTATTTCCCTGACCCGCTGACGCGGATTGAGTGCGATATCGGGCATCTGGTAGATCATCTGGATCGAACGCAGTGCATCTTTACTTCGGTCGCCAAGAGCAGCCGATAGTGATTCACCCTTAAAAGTGACTGAACCAGACTGTGGCGGAAGCAGTCCTGTAATGACACGCGCGAGTGTACTTTTGCCACTTCCCGATTCGCCAACCACAGCGACAGTCTTGCCCTGCTCGACCCCGATACTGATATCTTCAAGTACATACTCGGTCGCACTGGGATAGCGCGCAACAACGTTGTCTACTGCAAGTATTTGGCTTTCAACCTGTTGTAGCGTTTTATCCTCCCTTAGGCTGCGGACAGACAACAGGCGTTTTGTATAGTCCTCTGTGGGGTGGGCCAGGAGGCGCCGTGCGTCACCCTCTTCTACCAAATTACCATAACGAAGCACCATTATTCTGTCCGCCAGTTGTGCCACCACGGCCAGGTCGTGCGTAATGTAAATTGCAGAAACCCCCCTTGCACGAACTGCTTCCTTGATGGCGGCCAGTACCTCGATCTGGGTCGTCACATCCAACGCTGTCGTTGGTTCATCAAACACAACAATCTCGGGTTCACAACCCATTGCCATGGCTGTCATCGCACGCTGCAGTTGGCCACCTGACACCTGATGAGGGAATCGTTCTCCGATCGAATCAGGGTCTGGAAGATCCAGCTGGCGATAAAGGCTGCGCCCCTTCGCTTTGGCCTCCGTTCGATTCATCTTGCCGTGCTGCACTGGAGACTCGAGGAACTGCTCTAGCAGGCGATGTGCTGGGTTAAAAGCAGCCGCTGCGCTTTGCGCAACATAGCTGACACGATTGCCACGCAAATTTCGCAGTTGCTTTTCGGGCAGTGTTGTCAGTTCAAGTCCATCGAATTTGATCGACCCGGATACGATCCGGCACCCAGGTTTTGTATATCCCAGTGCTGCCAGACCCAAGGTTGATTTACCGGCACCGGATTCACCAATTAACCCAACAATTTCACCCTTTTCCAAGGCAAGGCTCAGCCCATTGACGATAGGCCTCCATTCGCCATCGATCTCAGCTTCGATAACAACGTTTTTCATTTCCAGCAAATTGATCGACATTCACCACTCCATCGTCACCTGCGACCGGGCAGCCCAGCATCGTTTTATAAGCGCTGGCTGAACACCTTACCCGGCCGATGGGAAAAAGCAACCCCGCGCCGACCCCGGCTTCAGGATACTTTCTATACAATTGGTCCTTTGTACAACCCTCGGTAGCCTAGAATGCGGGTCCCTCGAGCTGGCATTGAATTTTGAATTGGAAGAGCCTGTCTCCTGAGGAACTAGAGCGGGAATACTCACCGAGCAGTATGGTGGGCGACATTGAGCCATTCATATCGTGGTACACCACCGAGTCCCAACGGGTACGAGATAACTACGAGGAACGCCTGATTACAAACCTGGCCTATGGTGCTAATCCGGAAGAACAACTGGATCTTTTCCTACCAGCCACGCCAGCCAACTCCGGAAATCTACCTCTGCTGGTTTTTGTTCATGGGGGTTACTGGAAAGCACTCTCCAAAGATGACCACAGTTTTCTTGCCAGCGCCTGGACAGCAGCCGGCTACGCTTTTGCGAGCATCAACTATGGACTTGCGCCAGATTCAAGTCTTTCTCAGATGATTTCACGTTGCAGACGTGCACTGAACTGGCTCGGTGAAAACAGCCGAAACTACGGCTTTAAAAAAAGAAGGATTCATGTCATGGGACATTCGGCAGGTGCCCATCTTCTGGCCTGCGCAATCAGTCCGCGTATCCAGGATCACGACCACTCAGCGCTTCTCGCTCGACCTCAACGCGCAATCCTTATCGGTGGTATCTATGACCTCGAGCCGATTTCTCAAACCTACGTCAACGAACCACTGGGATTATCGATTGAAAGCGCTAGAGCACTCAGTCCACAGTTTTATGATACCGATCCGCTTGTCTCTCTGGACATCGTCTATGCAGAACATGAGACTAAAGAGTTTATAAGACAATCCAAAGATTATGCTGACAAATGCTCAAGAATTACCGCCGATACAAAACTCAGAGAAGTCCAGGGTCGACATCATTTTGACATTATGTGCGACATTGCTCGTACCGACACTGTGATCTTTCAGCAGTTGTCAGCATATCCGGAAAAGTGAGGTCGACCAGATGACAACTCCGTCTCTTGACACATTGCGCAGCAGTCAGAGTTCCGGTCTGGCAGACGCCCGTAAACAAGACGAACTTGATCCCTGCTCCAGCATCAGGGAGCTTTTTGATTTACCACCTGACCTGGTTTATCTCGATGGTAACTCGCTTGGCGCAATGCCTAGGATGGTACCAGAGAAGATCCTTGAAGCTGTCACCGATGGCTGGCGTACTGGGCTAATCCGAAGTTGGAACGATCGGAACTGGCACGTACTGCCTTTGACTCTCGGCGATCGACTGGCTCCTCTGATGGGTGCCAATGCCGGGGAAGTACTGGTGGTCGATTCTACTTCAATCAATCTGTTTAAAACGTTGTCAGCCGCCCTAGAAATGCGCCCAGGCAGAACAGAGATCGTGTCGGAGCGCCATAATTTTCCGTCCGACCTTCATATCATTCAGGGTGCAATCAGGCACTATTTCCCCCAACACAAACTTGTTGAAGGGAAGGAAAGTGATGGATCCATAGTTGAACTGATCAACCCATCCACCGCAGTGGTGACTCTTACCCACGTCAGTTACCGTACGGGAATGATTCGCGACATGAACCGAATCACACAGGCGGCGCAACAGGCCGGCGCGCTGGTTATCTGGGATCTGGCGCACACACTCGGTACAGTACCCGTTGATTTGAATGCAGCTAATGTCGATTTCGCGGTAGGCTGTACATACAAGTACCTTAATGCCGGGCCCGGCGGACCTGCATACCTTTTCGTCGCCGATCGGCACATTGCACACGCTGAGAATCCATTGACAGGTTGGCAGGCCCATACCGATCCATTTTCTTTTGACACGCGCTTCAAGCCGGCAAGCAGTATAGATAAATTTCGTTGCGGAACACCTGCGGTTCTTTCCTATATCGCTCTAGAATCCAGTCTGGATATATTTGAACAGCTGGATATGCACGCCATTCGTGAAAAATCAAAACGGTTGACGACCCTGTTTGTCGACCTGGTGGAATCATTCTGCAGTGCATATCCCTTGCAGCTGGTAAGCCCACGTGACAGCGATCAAAGAGGTAGCCAGGTCTCGTTCAGTCACCCCGAAGGGTGGCCAATCATGCAGGCACTGATCGCCCATAGGGTCATCGGCGATTTCAGAGCGCCGGACCTGCTGCGATTTGGGTTTGCTCCGTTGTACACGAGGTACGAAGACGTTTGGCTGGCGGCATCGATGCTGTTCCATATTCTCCAGACCGAATGCTGGAAGGACCCGATCTATGCGGCTCCAAAACTTGTTACCTAAACGATTATTTACGAACAATCGAGCAAAATATCGTCAACCCGGCTTACCCTAGGACAGGGTGTAAAATATTCCGGATAACCAATGCCTGATCTCTATAACATCGATCCTGTCAATGGATTTCTACCGGCACAAGCACCCCTTGAGCTGCTACCTGACGAATTTGAGATCTGGGAATCAACGGCTCGAGAGTTCTCTGGATTACTGAATGCCAGCATTTTCAGAGCCTGTGCTGAAGCCATGCCGGTCATTGACGATATCTCCTCTCTCCACACGCCAATGGAACTGGAACGAGCTATGCTCCTGTTGTCTGTATTTGGCCATGGCTTTGTCTGGCAGGGTTACGAGTCCTCTGGTTATGTGCCTGAAAATATTGCGATTCCCTGGACTCTGGTTGCTGACCGGCTGAACCGACCACCGGCTCTCGCCCATGCGTCGTTGGTTCTGAATAACTGGAAACGTCTGGATCCCAACGGCCCCATCAGCCTGGGCAATCTGAGCACATTAATTCAGTTTCATGGCGGCCTTGACGAGTCATGGTTCTACCTGGTCACAACCGAGATTGAGGCCATCGGCGCAAGCGTTCTCAGAGAATTCGATCTTATCCAGAGGGCTCTGCCGCCTAATGACTTCGAACAGATCGAATGCTCACTCCAAGTCGTTCGAAAACACCTGATCGCATTGAACGCCACATTGGACCGTATGTATGAACACTGCGACCCTTATATTTTCTACAACAGGGTAAGACCTTTTCTGGCTTCATTCGAATCCATCGAGTACAGGGGCTGTAAGCAGAATCCAAGGAACTACTTTGGCGGCAGTGCCGCCCAGAGCTCTTTGCTTCAAGCTATAGATGCAATGTTCGGTATCACACACAAAGAAGAACCATCGCGGACCTATCTGATCAGAATGCGCTCCTACATGCCCACCGGGCATGCTGCGTATATCAATGCACTGGAAGCTGACAGGCCGCTGGTTGGTGCCATTGAGCGACATGATGGGTGTCGGCACATCTACACAGCATGCGTTGAAGCACTGATTGATTTTCGTCAGTCCCATCTTAAGATGGTGACAAAATATGTGTCATCACAGATGTCGCAAACAGGCCCCGGCCACACTGGTACCGGCGGTACCGACCCCGTGGTGTTCTTGAAGCAGGTAGCTAAAGATACCGCACCGTTTGGCTAAGCGACCTTTAGTTTGAACATGAAATAGTTGCCATGGCCAGAAAGATCCCGCTAGAAAGATTCGATGATTTGCCGGTGATGGCGCCGCAAATTCTGCAGGAACCCGATAACCGGCCGAGCCCCGATTTTGTTCGCCTGAATCTGAACGAAAACCCGCTCCCCCCCTCTCCCAACGCCATAGCAGCGATGCGCGAAGCCATTGGCGTGTCGAACCGGTACCCGGATCATTCCTGTTCGGCGCTGGCCAAGATCATCTCAGTACGGACAGGAATAAGCCCGGAACGGATTGTGTTTGGGAATGGGAGCGGGGAAATGCTTTTTGCCGCTGCCGCTATTGCCGTCGAGAATGGTGATCAGGCCGTTCTGCCGGTGCCGACCTTTGCCCCAGTTGGCAAAAACGTACGACTCGCCGGTGGTAAAGTGATCACAGTACCGGTACTGGAAAACGGATCCAACAACGTAGATGCTATGCTGGCTGCTGTCAGCGAACAGACTGCCCTGGTCTATTTGTGTACCCCCAACAGTCCAACAGGCGGGATGATTGATGCGGACCAAGTCCGGCTTGCGGCCGAGCGAGTACCCGACCAATGCCTGTTGATGGTGGACGAGGCCTATCATGAGTTTGCCGCCTGGGAAGGCGGCCCCGATGTACTTTCCTTGTTAGCCACTCGCAGCGGTCCGTGGGTGGTCATCCGAACCTTCTCTAAGGCATACGGACTGTCCGGGGCCAGAATTGGTTATGCCATCACGGGCAGTCCAAGCCTGGCGATCGGGTTCTCGAAAATTCGCATAGGCTTTAATGTCAATCGGATCGCCCTGGCCGGTGCCTGTGCAGCAATGCTGGACCAAAACTATCTTGAGATGGTCCTCGACACCGTCAGCCGCGAGAGACAACGCCTTTCCTTGGCACTGCAAGAATTCAAACTCCGCGTATATCCTTCTGCCGCAAATTTCTTGTTGGCCCGCGCTGATAGTTCATCCGAATCGATTGTAGAGCGGCTGGCTGAAAAAGCCATACTTGTCCAGTATCTGCCCTGGCCGGACGAAAACGGATCTCTCAGAATCACAATCGGCATTTCCGCTGAGAACGACGCTCTTCTGAACGCGCTGGCGGATATTCTGTGATTGAAAGGGTCAACGGAACCCAGCTGGTCAGCTGAGCAGCCAACCGCCGTCGACATCGACTGTCGTCCCAGTCACAAAATCGTTCTGAATCGCGAAAACTATACCGTTCGCGACTTCATCCGCAGTACCTGCCCGGGGAATCATGTGATCGGCCGTTGCAGAATTCAGCTTGTTCGACCGCTCAGAGCTTTCTGGGCCGAACATCGGCGTATCAATAATACCCGGGGAAACGCTATTGATTCGCCGCGGTGCAAGTTCTGCCGCAACACCCCGGCAAAATGCCTCTACAGCACCGCCTACTGAACTCAGTGCGATCTGCCCTGGCTTGGTTTTGCGTGCAGGGGCTCCACTCACGAGCACAATCGTACCCTCGCGGGTCATGTACTCTACACCCAGACGAACAGCATTGGTGTAACCCCAAAGTTTGGCAAAGGAAGCCTGATAAGCGTCAAGGTCCATCTCGAGAAAAGGACCAGCAGCTCTCGACCCCCCTGTGGCTGCACACACTAAAATATCAAACGTTGACCACTCCTTAAACAGCGCTACAAGACCGGCTCGGTCCAGAACACTGCAAGCGCGGAGTTCGACTCCGTTGGCAACATCACCCTTAGCCTTATCGGGTTGACGACTGACCGCGACCACCTTCGTGCCGAGTCCTGAAAGTCGATTGGCCGTCGCCAGACCAATACCGGAGGTCCCACCCAGTATGATCGCCGTTTTTCCCTTCACGTCCATTTTTTTCTCCCCATTGTTACTCGCCAAAGAATTAAATCAATCCGTCCACTGTGTCTATGACTGATCCCGCAATATCACCTGCACAGTCACAGGATTGACGTGCCATATTTCTGGATTGCATCGTCCGACAACGTCAGGCCAATTCCAGGATCGGGGTTGAGCGTCAGCCAACCGTCCTCTATTTTCGGCGGATTAACGAACAGCTCAGCCTGCAGCGGATCACGCTCCGGATCAGTGAACGATTCCACAATACAGCCCGAAGGGCTCGAAGCAACCAGTGGCGCGTGGATGAAACAATCGTGATGTGGCGCGATCTGCACATGGTTCAGTTCACACAGTGCTGCCATTTTGCGCCCCTGAGTAAAACCGCCAAACATAGTACAGTCAAACTGCAGAATCTGGATAGCCTGTTCTTCAAGCAGAGCCCGGCATCCGTAACTGGTTAATTCACTCTCTCCGGCAGACAACGGGATATTCGTTCTCTGTGCCAACAGCTTTAATTCCCTGCGATCGTCCTGCCAGCGCACAGGCTCCTCAAGCCACCGTGGTTTCACCGGTAACATGGCCTCGGCTGCTGCAATAGCAGTTTCGAGATCCCAGGCCCGGTTCACGTCGACCATCAGATCTCGATCATCACCGATAACATCACGCACAACTTCCAGTCGCTCTATGTCTTCCGACACCGACAACCCGCCAACCTTTGCCTTGAACCCCCTGTGTCCCTGCTCTTTCAGTTTGTGAAGCTCATCACGCAACTCTGATTCGTCTTTTCCATCTCGATAGTAAGCACAAGTCACATAGCACGGTACTGAATTTCGATAGCCGCCAAACAGCTGGTACAGTGGTAGGCCAGCTGTTTTGCCGACGATGTCCCAGCAGGCAATATCGACGGCCGCTGTGATCTTTATCAGTGCATCCCTGCTCCAACCACTTTCATACGCTTTTCTTTGTGAAGTCAAAGCAAAGAGCCGCTCGTAAAGTCTTTCAGGTGCCAGTGGGTCCGCACCTACAATCTCGTCCGCGATCCCGGATTTGAAAGCCGAAATCACCGGCTCCACGGTGCTATAGCAGGTCGCTAAGCCGAAGCCAGAAACGCCTTCATCAGTCGCAAGTCGGACCAGTAATTCATTTGCCCGAGGCACAACGAAGTGACTTACCCAATGTGGGCGACCATCGTCAGGTGCTTGCAGAACGTATGCTTTGATCTGAGTCACTCGCATTGTCAGTGCCACTCAGGTTAAGCCGTCAGTATTAACGGCGAATCGGCGTTCCATATTCTCGAGAATCCGTGTAAACAATCTGAGCTTACGACGAATCCAGACTAGCTGAAAGGATCGATTGTGCATCGAGCCGGTAGGCCTGGTAAAGCTCAGTCAGCGTGCCCGATTCCCCATATCGATCGACCCCCAACCCGCACACACGGTGCCCCGCAACCGCACCGAGCCAAGTCAGCACCGACGGATGCCCATCTGTAATCGTCACGATACGGACACTCGATCCAATCGCGGAGAGTAGTTTTTCGATCTGTGCGCGACACGTTCTTGATCCCCGGCGCCGTACACGTTGTGCTTGTATCCAGCCCCGGTGAAGACGATCTGCTGAAGTAATGGCAAGCACCGCAGTCGAGCCGGGAGATCGGCGGTTGAGTTCGTCGCAACTCTCGATTACCTGGGGTACGACCGCACCGATGTATGCAATCACAACAGAACAGGAAGATTGCGGAGGCACCAGCCAGTATCCCCCATCTATAATCTCAGACGTCAGCGTATCGTCAATCTCTCGCTCTAACTGCTCTATACGACGTGTCGTAAGGCGTAAGTACACAGATCCACCGCGACGGTCATCAAGCAGATCAGCATCTGTGTCAGTGACTTCCGACTCAGTGAGTTCTAGTTGTAAATATGAAAATGCAAACCCCATAATCATTGAAAGCTCGTCAGTGAACGCTGGCTCGAATGATGCCAAACCTGGCTTACTCATCCCGATCAGAGGTGTCCCAATAGACTGATGAGCGCCGCCTTCTGGCGCCAACGAGATACCTGAAGGTGTGGCGACCAACAGAAAACGTGCGTCCTGGTAACAAGCATAGTTCAATGCATCCAGGCCCCTTTCGATAAACGGATCGTAGATCGTGCCCACCGGTAACAGGCGTTCTCCGAAGATCGAATGAGAAAGCCCCGCAGCAGCGAGGAGAAGAAACAGGTTGTTTTCAGCAATACCAAGCTCAATATGCTGTCCCGTTGGCGATGCCCGCCATCTATGCATGGTTTGCAGTTCCTCTACGGTAAACATGTCTGTCTGACCATTGACATGGAACAACCCGCGCCGGTTTACCCACCCACTTAGATTGGTTGACACTGTCACGTCGGGCGACACAGTAATGATCCTTTGGGCGAGTTCAGTATCCTGTCTGGCTAAACTCGCCAGTATTCGGCCAAATGCGTCCTGGGTCGATATTTCGCGCCCATCCGGTCGTGGAAAGGGATCAGGCACCGCGACCACAGGTGAAGTTTTTCGCCTTTGGTTTACCGTGTAAAAAGGCACCTTATCTAGGAACAAGCGCAATTCGGACCCCGACACACCTGTCCCCGCCGATGGCGACCACTCTTCTCCGTCATCGATACTATGGTCAGACTTCAGGTGCTTTATCTGGTCAGACGTCAGCATTCCGGCGTGATTGTCTTTGTGGCCAGCCAGTGGCAGTCCGAACCCTTTAATGGTATAGGCGAAAAAACAGATTGGTCGGTCGCTCTTTACCCCCTCAAACGCCTCCAGCATGCTTTCGATACAGTGACCACCAAGATTGGTCATCAAGGTATTCAGTACACGATCGTCATACCGTGCCAACAATTCAGACACGCCGGGGCGAGACCCAATGTCCGCCTGAAGTACTTCTCGCCAAGCTTCACCACCTTTGTACACCAAGGTGGAGTATTTGGAATTAGGGCAAGAATCTATCCACTGCCGTAAAGCATCGCCGCCGGGTAGCTGAAATGCCCTGTGCAGGAGTTTCCCGTACTTGATCGTTACCACCTCCCATCCCATACTGACAAACAGCCGATGGAAACGTGTTAACAAGCGATCTGAAATTACAGCATCCAGACTCTGGCGGTTATAGTCGACGATCCACCACAGATCACGCACGCTGTGCTTCCAGCCTTCGAGCAGCGCTTCATAGATGTTGCCTTCATCGAGTTCAGCATCACCCAACACACAAACCATTCTGCTTCTCGAGCTGCGCCATGAATGCGCCTCCAAGTAGTCCTGAATGAGAGCGGCGAAACTTGTCATCGCCACACCCAAACCCACCGAGCCTGTCGAAAAATCAACGTCATCGCTGTCCTTTGTGCGTGAAGGGTAGGACTGCGCGCCCCCAAGCGCCCTAAACCGGGCAAGGTGATCTTTATCTTGCTTTCCAAACAGATACTGAATGGCGTGGAAAACAGGACTGCCGTGAGGCTTAACCGCAACCCGATCTTCTGGCTTCAAAACTGCAAAGTAAAGGGCAGTCATTATGGTCACCATGGAAGCACAGGACGCCTGGTGACCACCCACCTTTAGTTCCCCATCACCTTCTCTAATATGGTTGGCGTGGTGAATCATCCAGGTGGACAACCACAACACCTTTTTTTCAAGGACCTTGAGGAAATGCAGTCGGTCTGGCGAGTTGCCAGTTGACGGTGGCTCATCGTCCGGATCGAACGGGATCGTTTGCATGTGGGTGAATTACGTAGCTTGTGAGTCTGTACAATATATTGCGTCTAAAGAGATTTTTTCTACTTTTTTTCCTGCTATATTAATTAAATCCGCATTCTTATGCCTAATATTCTCCCTTAGAGAAATAACATGCCCTATAGCTTTGACACCACTGACCGCCGTATTCTCGAGGTCATTCAGGAAGAGGCTCGTATTTCGAATACCGAACTGGCTGATCGCGTCGGACTTTCGCCGTCGCCGTGCTGGCGAAGGGTCCGTACGCTTGAGGCTACTGGTGTCATTGAGCGTTACGTGACCTTGGTGAATGCAAAAGCCGTCGGCCTGCCAATCACTGTATTTGCGACGGTCACCCTCGAAAAACAGGTCGAGTCCGCGCTGGGATCTTTCGAGAAGGCGGTAACGGAGCGACCGGAAGTCATGGAGTGCAATCTTATGACAGGAGAGTTCGACTACCTGCTTAGAGTAGTAGTACCAGACCTTGCCGCTTACGAACGCTTCCTGATGGATCATTTGACGCGAATCAAGGGAATCGCCAGTATCAAGTCCAGTTTTTCACTCAAACAAGTCAGTTATAAAACTGCGCTACCACTACCTGACCCATGACAACCGGCCTGAAAACTTACCACAGACACACAACGCTTCAACTGTGAAACTCCTCGATCCCGTAATTGTCGGCGTTGCTCAGGTTTCACAACGCGAAGACGACCCTCTGGTAGCACGATCGCCACTGGAACTTATGGTCGACGCGGTATCCCGCGCAGCTCTGGATAGCGGCTGTCCGGAGATTCTGAAATCCATCGACTCTGTCCGGGTGGTCCGGGGAATGTGGGGCTACCAGAATCCAGCCCAGTGCATAGCCGACAGACTCGACTTATCACAGGTCGAAACCGGACTCACGTCACTCGGCGGCAACTATGTACAGACACTGGCGAATCAGAGTTTTCTCGATATCCAATCAGGACACTTGGATACCATCGTACTCGCTGGCGCTGAATGTGGTCGCACGCAATCGCGGGCAAGGTCGGCCGGCCTGACGCTGGACTGGAACCCTGTCTCCGTTACACCCGGGCAAGATCCAACAGGTAGCGACCGGGGGGACACAGAGCCGGATTTCTTTATCGGCAGCCATTTGAATACCCGCCACGAAGCTGAACTCCAGCGTGGAATTCGACACCCCATCCAGTACTACCCCCTGTTTGAGATTGCCTTACGGTCAGCAGCGGGTGAAACCGTGTCGGAGCATCTCGAAAAAATCGCCGGGCTTTGGGCTCGTTTTAGCGCTACTGCAAAAAACAACCCAGATGCATGGATTCAACGTGAGTTTTCAGCGTGCGAGATCGCTACCCCCACTGAATTTAATCGACCAGTGTCACTGCCTTATCCCAAGCTGATGAATTCAAATAACAACGTTGATCAGGGTGCCGCTCTCATTGTGACGTCGTCGGCGCGGGCCAGACAGCTCGGTATTCCAAGCAACCAGTGGATCTACCCGCATGCCTCGACCGAGGCATGGGATCACCTGCACGTGTCCGAACGGGACGATCTGCATTCTTCGCCGGCCATACGCCTTGCGGCTTCACGGTTGTTTGAATTGACGAATCTCGATTCCGAGAGTTTTGAATATATCGACCTTTACAGCTGTTTTCCCTCCGCAGTACAAATCGCTGCAAACGAGATCGGACTGAGTCTCGACCGGCCACTGACTGTAACTGGCGGTCTGACATTTGCCGGTGGCCCTTGGAACAATTATGTCATGCACGCAATCGCACGTACGGCTACCTTGTTGCGATCAAACCCCGAGGCCCTGGCCCTTGTTACGGCCAATGGCGGGCTGCTGACAAAACATGCACTGTGTATCTATTCCGGCGTGCCACCCGAACGGCCATTCAATTGGGCCAATGTCCAACAAGATGTGGACAACCTGTACCGAAGACCCATCAAAACCAACCATGAGGGAGAAGTCACGATAGAGACCTATACAGTCATGTATGAAAACCATTCACCATCTGTGGCACACGTCGCATGCCTGCTGGATAACGGACAGAGAACCTGGGCAAATGTTCTGGACCCGGACACCATTGCCGATATGATCACCTCAGAATACTGTGGTTGTTCCGGGAAAATCGGTATCAGTGGTAATTTTGCCCCTTACAGCTAACTTAGTGTTGTGATTACTCGTGTAGAGCGCATCAGTTGTGACCAGATCACTTTTGCGGGTCAGGGACTCGTACGACCAGAATGTGTCATAGCAACCTGCAAGGGTGATCTCTATGCGAGTCACGCAGGGGGGGGTATCACCCATATCGCACCCACAGGTGGAGCTCGCGTTTATCTTGCCAACAACTGCGAAAAGCCCGGTGATTTTCTTCCAAACGGTTACTCGCTCCGGCCTGATGGTTCTTTTCTTATCGCCAACCTGGGGCAGTCAGGCGGTGTTTACGTGCTCGACCGAGACGGTTCACTGCAGGTTTTCGTCAGTGAAGTCGACGGGTTGACCCTGCCGGCGACCAATTTCGCCAACCTTGATCGAGAAGGTAGGACCTGGATTTCTGTAAGCACCAGCGCAATTGACCGGGAACAATCGTTTAACAAAACCGTTGCAGACGGATTTATTGCGCTGGTTGATCGCTCTGGCGCCCGGGTTGTCGCCGACGGAATTGGATTCACAAATGAAAATAAGGTTGATCCTTCCGGTCACTGGCTTTATGTCCATGAAACCATGGGGAGGTCGTTATTGAGATTCCCAATAAGAGCAAATGGTGATCTGGGACCGCGCCAAACAGTGACTGAATACGGCCCAGGCGTATACCCTGACGGTTTCGAGTTCGACAGTGAAGGTGGCATCTGGTGCGCCAGTGTACTCAGTAATCGAATCATTCGCTTAGACCCGGACGGCGTTCAGCAGATGATCATCGATGCCGGTGACCCTGACCTGGTCGAGCGTGCTGAGTCAGCCTATCAGAGCAATACGTTTTCCCGTTCACTGATAAGTGAGGGCCTGCATAGTCCGCTCGGAAACTGTGCGAGCTTGTGCTTTGGCGGTGATGACCTTAAGACTGTTTTCGTAGGCAGTCTTCACCTGGACAGAATAGCCAGCTTTCGCTCACCGGTTGCGGGAGCACCACCACCCCACTGGCTGTTCTAGACTCAGTTAATGAAGGCGTATACAGACTCTCCTTGCAAGCCGACAGACCTCATGGTAGAAATGATTCGAGCGAATAATGGAGCGCATTCCTGATGACAAGACCGACAAAAGTCGAAGTGACTGAAGTAGGCCCGCGTGATGGCCTGCAGGCAGAGCCTGTGTTTGTTGCGACCGAATCAAAAATTCAACTCGTCAACAACCTGATCGATGCTGGTGTGCCTCGCATCGAATTCTCATCCTTCGTTTCACCCCGTGCAGTTCCCCAACTCACCGATGTCGTTGAAGTGTTTGAAGGTATCAACAAAACCAGCTCAACAATACTCGCTGCCCTGGTACCTAATGCCAAGGGTGCAGCGCGCGCGGCCGATACGGGTATTGACGAAATTATCGTTTTCCTGTCAGCCTCAGAAAGTCACAATAAGAAAAACGTCAACCGTTCGGTCGAGGAATCCTTGGTTGGATTTGAGGAAGTCGCACGGATTGCCGCTGATGCGAATATTCCAGTCCAAGGGGTCATTGCGACCGCGTTTGGCTGCCCTTTTGAAGGCGACGTGCCCATCGATCAACTTGGCCTCATCGCTCAACGCTACAGTAAGCTCGAATTCAAGGGTATCGGACTGGGCGACACCACCGGCATGGCCACACCGCCAATCGTAAGACGCGCGGTTAAATATCTTCAGGATACGGTACCGGAGCTACCGATTGGGCTTCACTTCCATAACACTCGGGGTCTGGGGTTGGTCAATGTGATGGCCGGGCTCGATGAAGGTATTGACCAGTTCGATGCCTCATTTGGCGGTATCGGCGGCTGCCCTTTTGCACCAAAAGCAACCGGCAATATCTGCACTGAAGATTTGGTCTACATGCTGCACGAAATGAACATCGATACGGGTGTCGATCTACAAGCTCTAATGGCTATTGCCACCAAGGTAGAAGCAATCGTAGGGCATGACCTGCCCGGGCAGGTCATGAAGGCGGGACCCCGTCTTGACCTGCACTCGACGAGTTCTGTTGCGACCGCACAAGGCTGATTAACCTCAGGGAACCTCTGTGCCACTTAAAAGTCTACGGGTTATCGATCTCACTCGGATCCTCGCAGGTCCATTCTGTACACAACTTCTTGCTGACCTGGGTGCCGACGTCATCAAGATTGAGGGGCCACGAGGGGACCCTGTTCGCCAACAAGGAATCATGGTTGATGGTCTGAGTTGGTATTTCGCCCAGTTCAATCGAAACAAAAAATCCGTAGTACTGGACCTGTACGGAGACAGTGACAAAAACACATTGTCCCGTCTTCTAGAAACGGCAGATGTTCTGGTTGAGAATTTCCGTCCTGGCGTTCTTTCCGATATGGGGTTCGGACCAGGCGAACTAGAAATTCTTAACCCGAGACTGATTCATGCCAGCGTAAACGGATACGGCACCACCGGGCCTTATGCCGATCGCCCTTCATTTGATTTTATCGCCCAGGCTATGAGTGGTTTTATGAGCGTGAATGGCCCGCCCGACGGAGAACCGCAGCGCGCCGCTCCGCCGATAAGCGATCTGGTTGCTGGACTGTACTGCGCATTTGGGATTCTGGCCGCACTGCACGAGCGAGAAAGCAGTGGGGTCGGTCAACAGGTAGAGTCCAGCCTGACCGGCGGCCTCATCAGTATGTTGGCCTATCTCTCTGCTGAATATTTTGCAACGGGCGAGATACCCAAACGGACCGGCAATGACCACCCTATCGTGTCGCCGTATGGATTATTCCGTGCCAAAGACGGGATGATTGCAGTCGCGCCATCAACCGATGTGTATGTTGAGAAATTCCTCAGCGCGCTTGGCCTCGAACAGCTGCTGTCAGACCCGCACTATGCCACCAACTCTGACAGACTCCTTAATCGGGATGCTCTGTCAGAACGCATCAACAAGGTCACCTGTTGCCAGTCGGTGAACCACTGGATCAAGGCCATCAACCATGCGGGCTGCCCATGTGGAAGAGTGTTGGATCTGGCTGAAGTTTTCGAAGATCCACAGGTCCTGGCACAAGACATGGTCCTCAACGTCCCACATCCGGGCCACGGTAACGTCAGGATGACCGGCTTCCCGGTCAAGCTCTCAAGAACGCCGGCGGGTATTCAGCGTCCGGCACCGGATCTGGGTGCAGATACCAAAGAAATACTCGATAAACTCGACTCACGGCCCCTCTAGGGTAGGCAGCCACAACTAGAGACAACGCTTCACAATACACCACCCGCTAAACCTTCAGCAGCTGAATTCCAAACGTGTCGATACCAACTCATGCGACCTACGGTCGGGCGGCTTTAGCAGGTGCAATGCCCGATGCCGACCTCAGGGTATTGTTGATGAGCCTCGTTCATCAGACAGGGGATACGCACTGGCTGGATCCACCTTACACACCAAGTCGTGACGTACGCCTGATTGCCGATCCATCCGCCGGCTTGCCTGAGTCTGTGCAAACTGACCTACGCGCACGCGCCATAGAAATTTTTTCGCACTCCAGTTCTGGACCGGCCCTAACAGATCTTGATGATTCCCTGATGATCAGAATGATGAGTACCTGCCTGGGCGAAGCGGTACCACCTGAGTATGCGCCTGCCATGCGCGACGAGCTTGGCTTTACTGATCGAGACATTCACTGGTCTGAACCACCAGAGAAAAACAAGCTGGCCGATCGAGAGGTGTTGATCGTGGGTGCTGGCGTAAACGGTATTGTGCTGGGCGCTAAACTGGGCCAACTCGGTATCGAGTACACCATCGTGGAGAAAAACAAGGATGTGGGTGGCACCTGGCTGGAAAATTCTTATCCGGGTTGCGGAGTCGACACACCCAATCATGCCTACTCACTCTCATTTGGTCAGCGCTACCGCTGGAGTCGATATTTTGCGTTACGTGATGAGATCCAGGACTATCTGAAGCGTTGTGCCAACGAATTTAGCGTTCGAAGTCATATACGTTTCCAAACAACCTTGATGAGCGCTCGATGGATCGAGTCTGACCAGTGCTGGGAAGCTGAGCTTGAAGGGCCTGCTGGCAAAGATCGTTTTCGCAGTGGATTTCTGGTCAGCGCAATCGGCCAGTTCAACCAGCCCCGGAAGCCAACTATCCCCGGTTGGGAATCCTTTCAGGGAGACGCATTTCACAGTGCACACTGGCCGGCGGATTTAGATGTTACAAACCAGCGTGTCAGCATTATTGGCACCGGCGCTTCTGCAATGCAGATTGCACCGTCGATTGCCAAACAGGTGGAAAGCCTCATGATCTACCAGCGTACGCCACAGTGGGTCAGACCCATACCGGGTTATGGCGAGTCGATTCCACCGGGCGCGCAGTGGCTGCTGGAATACCTTCCATACTATGTTGAGTGGTTTCGATTCACGATGTTCTGGCGCTATGGAGATGGCCTGTTACCATTTCTGCGAAAAGATCCCAAATGGCCCCATCCCGAGCGCGCACTCAACCGGGTTAATGACAGGCACCGCCAGGAAATGGTTGACTTTATGGCGGTCCAGCTCAAGGACCATCCGGATCTCGCGGCCTGTTGTCTTCCTGACTATCCCGCCTACGGCAAAAGAATACTACTGGACAATGGCTGGTACCACGCACTGACCCTGCCCCAGGTTCAACTCATTACCGATCCCATTGATCAGATTACAGCATCAGGAATCTCCACAACAGATGGTGTTCACAGAACCACCGATGTCCTGATTTACGCGATTGGCTTTGAGATGATGCAGATGGCTTCACGCCTGCGTATAAAGGGCCGGGGCGGTATTGATCTTAAAGACACCTGGGACGGTGACAATCCGACGGCCTATCTGGGGATGACGGTTCCGGGTTATCCCAACTTTTTTTGCCTGCTGGGACCAAATACCGGTCTGGGTCATGGTGGCAGCGCTATGTTCCAGGCTGAGTGCCAGACCCGCTATGTCACTGCCTGTCTGGTCAGAATGATTGAGGAAAACCTCGCCTCTCTGGACGTGCGTCGTGACGCGCACGACAGCTATGTTGAACGAGTCGACAAAGAACACCAACAGATGATTTGGTCACATCCTGGCATGACAACCTATTACCGTAATGCCAGGGGTCGAGTGGTAACCGTGATGCCCTGGAGACTGGTCGACTACTGGGAGATGACGCGCGAAGCCGATCTAGCCAATTATCACGTTGAACACCAAACTTGCACTACCGGGTAGCGATCACCTGCCTACAGCCAGTTAAACTCAGTTACTGCGGCATATCCGGCCAGCCATCCTGACCTGGTGGAAACCAGAATTCGTCGACGGCTCTCTGGATTGCCACAAGGCAACGGTCTCGGCGACGCTCAAACTCTTTGATCGAGCGGCCAGCCTGAATCGCCTCACAACCGGCTGCGGTGGCGTTCACCAGCTTCTCCGTAAAGTCCGGCGCCGGCAAATTCGTCCAGCGGTTTGCCACCTCCGGCGCCCAATGCGCCATTGAATATCGAATACCCCCGTCACCACCGGCCAGATGAAACGTCAACATAGGGCCCAGGAATGCCCAACGCAAACCAGGCCCGCCAGTTATCGCAGCATCGATCTCAGCGGGCGTACAGATCCCCGCCTCGATCATGTACAGCGCCTCGTGGAAAAGCGCCTGTTGCAGCCGGTCGGAGATGTAACCATCGATTTCAACCGGCGCCTGAAGGGGTCGCATTCCAAGCGATCGATAGAATCCACCACCGGCACGCAAGGTATCCTCAGTGGTTGCCTGGCCACCTACTATTTCCACTAAAGGCAGTAAATAAACAGGATGGAAAGGATGCCCGATCATGACCCGTTGCGGATATTTTGTCTTTTCCTGTAGCAGGCTCGGCCGAATACCAGACGAACTGGAAGCAATGACGACATCAGGCGGGAGGAGTTGATCGACCTGGGTAATTAGCTTGACTTTAAGCACCTCATCGTCTGGGGCATTTTCCTGAACGTAGTCGGCGACGGACAATGCGGCCTCTAAGGAAGTTTCAAATTTCAGCCGACTCCGATCTGCCCCGGACTGCAGCCCCACTTCTTTCAAAATGGGCCACGCACTATCCACGTTGGCAAACAGCGTGGCCTCAGCCGAGGGATCAGGGTCCCATGCAACCACGTCCAGACCATGGGCAAGACAACGAGCGGCCCAACCGCTGCCAATGAGACCCGTGCCCAGCAAAACAACTGTATTGATCGGCTCACGCATTGGTTTGATCTCTGAGTTCTACTGACAAAATACTCACTGGAGCACCAACAAGTCAGCTGGTATCAATACTGTTTGAGTTCCAGGCGAGCAATCTGATTTCGATGCACTTCATCTGGCCCGTCGGCTAAGCGCAGCAAGCGTGCGGTTGCATAAGCATGCCCCAGACCAAAGTCATCGGAGAGGCCAGCACCGCCGTGTGCCTGAATCGCCCAGTCCACAACCTGACAGGCCATATTGGGCGCTGCCACTTTAATCATCGCAATTTCTTTGCGCGCTTCTTTGTTGCCATACTGGTCCATCTTGTGGGCGGTATAAAGTGTCAGCAAACGATTTTGGTCTATCATAATCCGGGCTTCAGCGATGCGTTCCTGGGTGACAGTCTGATCAGCAATAGGGCGGCCAAATGCCACGCGGGTTTTCACCCGGCGGCACATGGCCTCGAGCGCACGCTCGGCTAAACCGATCAAACGCATGCAGTGATGAATGCGGCCGGGACCAAGACGACCCTGAGCGATCTCAAAACCTCGGCCTTCTCCAAGCAACATATTCGATGCGGGCACCCGAACATTCTCAAATAACACCTCGGCATGACCATGGGGTGCATCATCAAAACCCAGCACGGGGAGGTGCCGGAGCACCTTAACGCCAGGCGCCGACATCGGAATGAGAATCATCGACTGCTGTCGATAGCGGTCCTCGTTATCAGGATCTGTCTTACCCATAAATATCAGGATCTTACAGCGGGGATCGTTCGCGCCTGAGGTCCACCATTTGCGCCCGTTGACCACATAATTGTCTCCGTCCCTGCGAATTTCAGACTGAATATTAGTCGCATCGGACGAGGCGACATCGGGTTCGGTCATCGCAAATGCCGAGCGGATCTCTCCAGCCAGCAAAGGCACCAACCATTCTTTTTGTTGCTCGGGTGTACCGTAACGCGATAACACCTCCATGTTTCCGGTATCCGGCGCAGAGCAGTTGAAGACCTCAGGGGCATAGGGGGAACGCCCCATCACTTCACATAACGGTGCATAGTCGTAATTACTGAGGCCGGCGCCCAGTTCACTTTCTGGCAAAAACAGGTTCCATAGGCCAACCTCCCTCGCTTTGATCTTCAATCCCTCTACGATCTCAGTGGGCTGCCAACGCTCTCCTGTTGATAATTCTTTCTTAATTGGGGTTTCGTTAGGATAAATATGCTCATCCATGAATTCTGACAACTGTCTGTGGAGTTCCGTACTCCGCTGAGATTTTTCTATCATGGTTAACTTCCCTCAGTCAAATCAAGCAATTAATACTTTCAACCCTTCAACAAGCTGAATCACAAACCTTTTTACTGATTTCCCGCATCATAGGATTCGAAAGACTCACCGTCATCAGCCAGCTTCTCCAGTAATCGCGACAGTTTCCAGTGATCAAGTATCGACTGTTCTGAATAGCGGCCTATACCCTCTGCGACAACGTCAAGTCCAACTACACCCGCCCAGTGCATGGGCCCGCCGCGCCATACTGGAAAACCGTACCCGTTCAAATAGACCAGATCGATGTCACTGGCCCGAAGTGCAATTCCTTCTTCAAGAACAGTGGCACCAATATTAATTAAGGGATACAGACACCGTTCAAGTATCTCCTGGTCATCAAAGTCTCGTGGGCCCACACCAAAATGACGTGCAGCTTGTTCTGCCAAATCATTTACCTCCGAGTCCGGTACTGGGACTCTGCTGTCCTTCTCGTATGTGTAGTAGCCTCTGCCTGTCTTCTGGCCAAATCGACCCATTTCACAGAGTCTGTTGGATACAAACGCACCGGGAACATCAACAGCGACACCATTTCCAGCTGCTTTTCGTTTGGCCCAGCCTATATCGAGGCCAGCCAGGTCCGATACCGCAAGTGGGCCCATCGCCATGCCGAACTCATACATCACGCGGTCGATGTGTTCGGGTGCGGCACCTTCTTCAACCATAATCGCAGCCTCTCCAAAATACCCTTCGAGCATCCGATTGCCGATAAAACCGTGACAGACACCTGACACGATCGGCAGTTTCCCCATCTTGCGCCCGAGATCTAATACACTCATCAGAACTGCTTTGTCTACACTGTCTGTACGCACGACCTCGAGCAGTCTCATTACGTTTGCCGGGCTGAAAAAATGTGTACCCAGTACATTGCCTTTGCGTTCAGGGATGCTATCTGCGATCTCGTTTACATCCAGATAGGAAGTATTCGTTGTGAGCACGGCCGTCGGCTTGACACATTGATTTAAACGCCCGAAAAGCTCTTTTTTTACGGTCATTTCCTCGTAAATAGCTTCGATGACAATGTCAGCGTCAACCAGGTCATCGAGTGTCGTCGACCCCGTAACCAGCGCCAGCCTTTCGTCCATCTTTTCTTGTGTGAGTCTTCCTTTACCGACAGTTGCTGCGTAATTCTGCCTGATGATCGACAGCCCTTTGTCCAATAACCCAGCGTCCTGTTCCACCACGGTCACCGGAATACCGGCGTTGGCAAAATTCATGGTGATACCACCCCCCATGGTGCCAGCCCCAACCACTCCTGCACTGCCAAACTGATTTCGCTCAACATTTTTGCCCACTCCGGGTATTTTTCCAGCGGCTCGTTCGGCAAAAAAGACATGGCGCATCGCCTTTGATTCATCTGACGCCACGCAAACTTCAAATATCTCTCGCTCACGTGCTAACCCCTCATCAAATGGCAACTCAACTGCCGCTTCGACACACTCGATACAGGCATACGGTGCTCGCATACCACGCGCCCGGCGTTTGATCTGTAGTCGCTTAGTCTGAAATAAGTCCGAATCCTCTACTTCGACGTTCCGGTCCCGTGCTAACTGATGTGGGCTGCTTGTTTGACCGGCCTCGCGTGCAAATGCCAATGCACCTTCGACAAGCTCTGTCTCTATAAGCCGGTCACAAATCCCCAGCGACACAGCCTGCTGAGCGGTTACCGGGTCACCCGATACGATCATATCCAATGCTGCCTTGGCACCAGCCAGTCGGGGCAGTCGCTGTGTGCCTCCGGCGCCGGGGGGTATCCCGAGTTTGACCTCCGGTTGACCGACCCTTGCTTGCGGCACAATGACCCGGTAATGACAGCACATTGCAAGCTCAAGCCCGCCACCGAGTGCATGTCCGTGAATTGCAGCAACGACTGGTTTTGAACTTTGCTCTAAGGCACGGATGACGTCGCCGAGCTTGGGCTCATCGTCAGGCCAGGGTTTCGAAAAATAGCGTATATCGGCACCCGCAATAAAACCTCGCCCTTCGCCGACCAGTACCACCGCCACGATATCCGAATCAGTATTCGCTTGGTTTAGACCGGTGATAATGCCGCCTGGCACTCCAGGACTCAACGCATTAACGGGAGGATTGTCGACTGTGATCACTGCCACGTCCTCTTGAGCTTCATATCTGACCAGCGTCATTTCACACTCCTCGCGTATTGTGAATACAAACTTTCATTATGGGTTGGGGGTGCTCAGTCTTTCCACAGAATGAAAGCAGATAATCGTTACGTTTGAAAAGCCGATTGCGGTCAGTCGCTTCTCAATCCGCTCGACTTATGCAACAACCAGTCAACGACAAAATTAACGGCCACCGTGAGAACTGCGATGCAAGCTGCCGGCAGAAGTGGTGTTATATCGTCGTAATTAATCAGTGTGGCGTTGTCTCGGACCATTGACCCCCAATCTGCGGTCGGGGGTTGTATCCCCAGCCCCAGAAAGCTCAACGCGGCAATAAACAAAAACACGAAACAGAATCGAAGACCGAATTCTGCCAGCAGCGGCGCCATGATATTCGGGAGAATCTCTTTGCGGATAACCCACCACAGGCCCTCCCCTCGAAGGTGGGCAACTTCAACGAAATCCATCACCGCTACATTCATTGCCGATGCCCGGGTGATGCGGTACACACGGGTACTGTCCAACACAGCGATTACCAGCACCAAAGTCGGGATAGAGGTTCCAAGAATTGTGAGAATCAACAACGCGAAAACCAAGCCGGGTATAGCCATAAGAGCATCAACAATTCGACTGATAATTGTATCGTACCAACCGCCGAGTATCGCCACGAGCATCCCGGTTACCCCCCCAATAGCGAACGCGATGACGACAGCGGCCAACGCAATACCGATTGTATTGCGAGCGCCGAAGATGAGCCTAGATAACATATCTCGACCGAGATTGTCCGTCCCAAGAGGATACTTCTCAGACCACAGTTCGTAAGCTCCGCCCAGTATTTCTGTCTCACTGTAAGGTGCGATGATTGGCGCAAATATGGCGACGACCAGATAAGCTGTTATCGTCACGAGCCCCAGCTTTGCACTCAACGGCGCCTCGAGGAAGCTTCTAAAAATTCCCTGCATGATCTATCGTGGATGCAACAATCGGGGGTTGGTGACTATAGAGACGATGTCTGCGAAAAGATTCAGTAGAATATAAACGCCGGCAAAAATCATCGAACAGGCCTGTACCACCGGCACATCCCGCTTGGATACACTGTCCACCAGCAACTGCCCGAGTCCAGGATAGACAAACACGACCTCCACCACGACCACGCCGACGACCAGGTAGGCTAAATTCAGCGCGACGACGTTCACGACAGGCCCCCAGGCATTGGGCAACGCATGGTGCAGGATCACACGGATCGGGCGCACCCCTTTCAACTGGGCCATTTCAATATAAGGACTGGAAAGCAGATTGATAATTGCCGCGCGGGTCATGCGCATCATATGGGCCACCACCACCAAGGTGAGGGTCGCAGCCGGCAAGAGGCTTCGAAAGAGGCGATCACCCAGTGGTAGATCCTTACTGATATTGGAAATACCCGGAAACCAGCCTGCCTTGACGGACAGGAACAAAATTAGGATATAAGCGACAAAGAATTCCGGGAACGATATCGATATCAGCGTAAACAGATTGACTCCACGATCGAACACACTGTTTCGATACAGTGCAGCCAGCATACCCAGGATAAGTGAAAGCGGGATCGCAATAGCGGCAGCAAATCCACCGAGAAACAGAGTGTTCGACAACCGGCGACCGACCAGTTCCGAGATCTCTCGTTTGTTGGCGAGCGACTTCCCCATATCACCGGTCAACATGCCTTTGAGCCAGTCGAAGTAGCGTTCCGGCGCAGGTCGATCTATCCCGAGCTCGGCTCTGAACGCAGCCACAGTCTCGGGCGTCGCAGATTGGCCCAGAATCGCCTGCGTGATGTCTCCAGGCAACAGCTCGACCACGAAAGCAATAAAAATTGAAACGATAAACAAGGTCAGGAGGCCCAGCGCAATACGCTGGGCCACCACCTTTAACAAACTAAACAATGCTTATTTTCCCAATCTATCTAACTAGAGATCAGGCAAACCACCACCGCTCCAGAAACTTGGTGCCATCCATGTCCCAGTTACCGGCCAGCGGGCCGTGCTGTACTTTGTCCGCCATGGCAAAAACGTAGTTGGCAAACATCGGTACCACCACGCCACCTTGGTCACGGACGATCTGCTGCATCGTGAAGTACATCTGCCGGCGTATTTCCTGGTCAGTCTCTGCCCGGGCTTCGATCAGTAAATGATCGAAAAGCTCATGGGCCCAGAACGTATCGTTCCAGGAGCCTCCACCCTTGTAGGCAGTACTGAACATCCAGTCCTCGGTAGGACGTCCGCCCCAGTAGCAAGCGCCCCAAGGTTTCTTCATCCAGACGTTAGACCAGTAGCCGTCGTTAGGCTCACGAACAACCTCGATATCGATACCGGCCACGGCAGCGGATTCCCGATACAGCACCGCTGCGTCCACTGCGCCGGGAAAGGCTGCGTCGGCTGCTGACAACTGCACCTTGATATTGCCACCCGCTTTGCTGGCATAGAACTTGGCCTTGTCTGGGTCATAGGTTCGCTGTTCGAGCGTCGCTGCATGAAAGGGGTTGGCGGGTGCGATGGGGTGATCATTGCCAACAACACCATGGCCATACAGCACCTTTTCTACGACCTCGTCCCGGTTGATCGCGTGCTTGAGTGCCATGCGCACGTTATTGTCATCAAACGGCGCGGTATCGGTGCGCATCGGGAACGTGTAGTGCTTCGTGCCTGTGGTCTCCTCAACTTTAATGCCCGGTTTGCGAGCCAACAAATGTGCGGTCTTTAGGTCCACCCGGTCCATCACATCCACTTCACCGGTTGTCAGGGCATTGGTCCTGGCGGTCGGGTCGATGATTGACAGCAGTTCGACCTCATCGAAGTGGCCACGTCCTTCCTTCCAGTAGTTCGGATTACGGGTAAAGAAGCTCCGAACACCAGGTTCGTAGTCCTGCAGCAGGTAGCCGCCAGTACCAATACCGTCGGTGGCATCGATCTTGCCGTCTTTTGAAGGCTTGATGGAAATGTGGTAATCGCCGGCAATGTAGGAAAAGTCTGAGTTGCCTCCCGTCAATTCAAAGATCACCTTGTGCTTACCATCAGCTCGCATGCTGTCGACCTGTTCCAGCAGAGATTTGGCTGGCGACTTGGTCTCACCCATGTGGTGCTGAAACGACGCAATCACGTCATCAGAATCCAAGCTCTTGCCGTTGTGAAATTCGACCCCCTTACGCAGGTTGAAGACCCAGGTTTTGGCGCCATTCGCGACCTCCCAGCTTTCGGCCAGTTCGGGCACCATGGCACCGGTTTCATCCACCTCTCCCAGATGGTTCTGTATGGCGTAGTTGACTACCGACATATAGCCGTTCTCGTAAGTCGCCGGGTCTAAAGAATCGGTGGTGGAACCGTGAGCAAGCGCTGCACGAATCCGGCCCCCTTTTTGAGGGCCTGCAACTGCATCGCCGCTGTACATTGCCGGTAGTACAGCAGTTGCACTGATAGCAGACATCCGTGACAGAAACTCTCGTCGAGTAATCTGTCCACGGTTCAGTTTTTTCTTCAATCGTTCAATTTCGGACATGAGATCCTCCTCAGCTTGTGTGTCTTAGAGTCAATTATTTATGGCAGACCGGGCGGATTAGCCACACCTGGTTGCTCTTCGCGATTATAGAACCAAAAAAGGCATACACCAACGCGGAGGCGTCATCTCGATGCCCCAAAATGACTGACTGCTTTGAACCTCTTGTTTTAGCGCGGAGAATTACACTGTTCTCTCGTGTTCGCACAACGCGTCAGCCCGATTCGAGGGTACGGCCATCGACCTAGCCCGTGTAGCGGCACAGCGACAGCCGTTAATGAGTTGCAGTTTATCCGAGCTGATATTTCACAGCGACTGCACGATGATCCGACGGCAGCTAGCTTCTGGAGTCTGTACCTCGACGATTGGTTACACATTGCGGTCTTTAATTTTACGGTTGACGGGGCAGGCAGCCAACAGATCATGGGGTATCGTGAGTCGAGTTACTTGCCATGGGCGGAGAAAATGGTGGTGGTGCTGGAAGACGAAGGGGAACACTATGAAAATGGTGTAGAGAATCAACGCGAATTCTCCGTGGTACCCGAACAGCTTGCGAAGTTCCAACGGGTCTATAACAACATGCTGCCAGTCGCACTCAAGCGTGCTTTTAGTCGACCTGACGGTCCAGACCACGAGTTCTGTTTGCGTACCGGTTTGAAAAGACACTCAACCGAAGACGTAATTAATCGATACTTGACCGAGATGCGTAGGTATTTGTAGCCAGTGGGCCTGAAATTTCCGCCACTTGAACGTTTCGCTGTGGAAAACGTAGAGTTACTCTTTTCGACGCGAAAGATATTGGCATCATTGCAGTAGCGGATTTTTCGTTAGTTGGATCCGCTGCAAATGTCCAGGGGAACAGACAGATAGATGCCGAATTCCTGTCCGACATCGCAGCTCACGCGCGCGTGGACGCGGCCCTGCCGGTCGAGAAAACGCTGCCGATCATGAACCGGGAAGATGCCCTCGTGCCAGATGCCGGGATGAATGTACAATCCTTTGGAACCATCACACCAAAAGGCGACGACCTTCTCTGGCGCCAGATCATCGCCGGGTAGAGCTGCCGGCATGACAAAGGGCTGATTGTCGAGCGGGTGGAACATCTGCCCACCGTCAGGGTGATAATTCATGTGCCACAGCAATACTTTTTCACGGGGGCAGGTCGGTGCGTCACTCGAGGCTTTTTGAGGATCGGTAGACCATCCCAAAACATAGTCGCCGTTTACCGCTTCATTCGAGCCGTAAAGAACATCGCCCCGCCATTCTCCGTGAAAGATCCCTTCCACGAAGCCGGCTTCAGCTCCGGTTCCTTCATCCACCGGCCGCCAGCCTTGTGCGGGCCAGCGGGCAATCTCAATTTCAAAACTTTGCGGATCATCGACCAGGCAACCATAGCCCTTTAATGAATCTTCCGTTGCAACAATCAGCGGGACCTCAAAGAGCTCCAGAGAGGGTTTTTCCGAAGCCTCAAATATATAGGTTGGAGCGGACTGCATCGTTGGATCCCCGGGAAGGCATGTGAGCTCAACCAGCGCGGATTATACGCCGCGCCGCTGGAAGCCAGTACGCTCATGCCCGAGGAGTACCTACTCAAGTGCTTTCACGTTGGGGTTTGGGAAGGTCTTGATCCCTGAAAACAACCATTGGGAATATCAGAAAACATTGGAAAAGTTGACTCCCAGGCTAGACTCGAACCAGCGACATATGGATTAACCGTCCACCGTTCTAACCACCGCTAAAACTAAAAACGCCCAACAAGTAAGCATAAACCTAAACTCTGATCCTGTGCTTGTAGGCTGTTTGAGGTCGTTTCTCGAAAGAAATGACATCTAGATTAGCGACAATTTAGCGACAGTACAAAATAACCGAGAATAAGCAGTAGGGTCACCAAACGAGGCGGTAGCACTATTTGGTATGATTTGGGAATCTAATCGAAAGAATTAACTCATATGAAATACAAGAGCAGTCTCCCGATTAAACCTACCGAGTGAAACGATTGGCGCCAAATTCAGAAGAACGATCGATGCCCAACGAAAATACCCAAGAATTGACGTCCCGTAACATCGTGGCGTTCATCGCAGACATTATCGAGAGACGTGGTGGAGAGGCCTATCTGGGTGAACCGGTCACCACGGCCGAACACATGCTGCAGGGGGCAACATTGGCCGAGCAGGGCGGTCAACCCGACGAAATTATTGCCGGTGCGCTACTGCACGACATTGGTCATTTCACGAGCGAGTTCGGCACCTTTAGTATGGATGACACAGAAGATCGCTATCACGAGGCAGCGGGCGCACGGGTTCTGGAACCGTTTTTCCCAGCAACAATCGTTGATTGTGTTCGTCACCATGTCGCCGCCAAACGCTACCTGTGCGCGACCAGGCCAAAGTACATTGATCGGTTGTCACCGGCGTCCGTCCACTCCTTAAATCTGCAGGGCGGCCCAATGAGCAACGATGAAGTCGAAGCATTCGAGAAAAATCCGAATCTGAAACAGATCATACAGGTTCGCCACCTGGATGACTCAGGTAAACGCGAGGACGGAGAAACGTACCCTTTCTCGCATTTCGTTCCACTCCTACAGCGGCTCGTTGATCAACACTTGGGCAACAAGGCCTGAGAATTTCGACACCGCGGCCCGGCAGAGGTAGCCCATGGATCCCGTTAGCCTGAGTGATTCTTATCGTCGTGACGGTTTGATACGAAGTTTCGATGTCCTGAATGATGACGAAGTTCAATCAATCAAACTGAGACTACAGACGTTCATTTCCGAAAACCAACATAACCCGAACTTCCCTGACTGGGTGTATTCGAAATCCTACCTTGCCTTACGATGGGTTGCCGATCTGGCGTTCCACCCCGTTATCCTCGATCACGTTGTGGCCCTAATCGGTGGTGACATTCTACTTTGGGATGCATTCATCCCCGCAAAGGCGCCACAATCTAAAGGATACTTCGGCTGGCATCAGGATGCGACCTACTGGCCCCTGGAACCTGCAGGCGAAATGGTAGCGGTATGGTTGGCGGTCAGCGATGTGAGCCTGAAAAACGGTGGAATGAGGGCTATTCCAGGTAGCCATACGCGAGGTCAACTCCCGCACAACGCAACGGGTGATACCTCGTCCATGCTCCGCCGCGGACAGCGCATTGACGGTGCAATTGATGATCAAAGTGCGATTGAAATTTCGCTCCGTGCAGGGCAGGCGAGCATTCATCATCCGTTGACCATTCATGGGTCCGGGGACAACACCTCCAGCCAGTGGCGATATGGCATCGGGTTCAACTACGTTTCAGCCAACACCAAGGTCAAAAATGGTCATGTTGAATCGGGGCTTCTTGTACGAGGCCGTCCTCCTACGAATGGGCTCCGATTGGAGACAATGCCCGACGACGACCTGAGCCATACCGCGCTGGCGGCATATGGAGACGCTCTTTCGAGTTCTAGCAAACGCTATGCGGATACTCAGCATCAAGTCGGCAGTACTCATAGATAAAATACTCGAAGGTTCCCTAACCGCCGATTAGCACCTCGAAAATCAGAAATCTGTTGGAGGATTTACCGCTCCTTACTGACGGTGACAATCTGTCTGGGGTTGCTTTTCCAATACAGTCAACCCAATAAAAGTGTGGATCAATTTGTTGCGGACCTGGCGGATTAGCCACACCTTGTTGCTGTTCGTCATTATAGATTCTAAATAGTCATACACCAGTGCTCGGATTCAGTTCAAACTAAAAACGATGCCTGATTGTGTTTAGTCCCCTCGTTACAAAGGGGACAACAACACCAATCCCAGTAAGATTACTCGCTGTAACAATTTTTTTTCAGGCTTTGGTTCAATCAAAGTCGTATATCACAGCAACTGCACGATGATCTGACGGAAACGGCGATACAACCAAATCGGCGTCGCGGCAGCTTTCGCCAATGATCGAGGCGCTAATCGGGTCAAGACCCGGCCCAGCATGGTAAACGAAGTCGATCCGATCATGTACCTCATCTTCTGCACGCTCACTGCCGCCAACACCCAGACCGGGAACGCTCGTCCACGTATACCCAGGATGGCGACAAACATCGGGAAACACCACTCTGTATGCATCCTCCATACCGCTATCAGCCACCCGCTTGGAGCAAGGCCACGCCATCTCTAGCCCAAAGTGATGACCCTCACGTGCAGATGCCAGCGTCCAGTCCAAGTGTGACGGCTCGTTGAAGTCCCCGCACAGCAGCACCCTTTCTCCTGCCTCTATCAACGGCTGAATCTCTAACAACGCCGCGAGCAACTCCTGCTCTCGCGTCTCCCTGGCTTCGTCGAGGACCTCCTCCTTTCGGGTATAGCGTTTATCTCGGACTCGGTAAGGCTGATAAGGGGTCGACGTTAAGTGCAGACCAAACACGCAAACCGACCGCTGCGCATCAAGTTCCAATCGCACGCCATCAGCAAACGTCTCTAGAATTGGATAACGGCTCAGAACAGCAACACTCTCCCAGTAAGGTGGGGCAGCGACAATGTGACACGCGTATCCCAACAAGTCAGCAAGTGGCTCTGCGTTTCCCCATTGTTCGCACACCACCACGACATCGGCCTGAGCCAAACGAATGACGGCAGCTGTCTGTTCAAGCGGTTGACCCAGGTGAGTACCGCCGTACAGTATATTGAAACTCATCAAACAAAATTGATCACCAGGTTTTTCTAACATACTTTAGTTCCTTTCATGATGGATCTTCCAGACTGGTTAGACGAGCCAATGTTAATGCTATCCCATTTTACTCCTACGATTTGGCGCCATGAATCCAATAGGATCAATGGATTTAGGCGACCTCTTCCGCAAGGTTATCTGACCCACCACACTGAGGCTGAACCGCCCCCCCTTCGCGTTCTTTGACAATCAATCGCAATAATTACATATTCCGGTTAAGACAATTTTGCATCGCGATATGGACCATCGGGCAAGCATCTGCTCAGTCAACACAAGCTTAAGGAGTGTAAAGACATGGCCCCGGAAGAAGCCCTGAAAAATGAGCCCCAGTTTGTTTCTCGTGAACAGCAGAAATCCTATTTTGAAAATGGGTATCTGCTGATCGAGAACGCGATAGACAGCCAAACCCTATGCAAACTGCAAGACACCACAGCACGAGTCATAGACGATAGTCGCCAAGTAACCCAATCCGATGCCACGTGGGACCTCGAGCCTGGACATTGCTCGGATAACCCGCGTCTACGGCGTCTAACAAGCCCAAACGACTATAACGACGACTATTGGGCCTATGCGTCGTCTGAGGCGATTACTGATATTCTCTCGGACCTCATTGGCCCCGACATTAAGTTTCACCACTCGAAGCTTAATTTTAAGTGGGCCGGTGGTGGTGAAGAAGTCAAATGGCATCAAGACATCAGCTTCTGGCCGCACACCAACTACACCCCGTGCACAGTGGGCCTTTATCTGGAAGATTGCAATGACGAACAAGGCCCCTTGGGTATCATTGCTGGCAGTCACAAAGGCCCCCTGTTCGATCAGTACAATAAAGACAACCAATGGATGGGATGCTTGTCTGACGAAGACCTCATGCGACTCGATATGTCGCGTGAAACCTATCTTCCCGGTCCTGCCGGGTCGATCACTATACATAACTGTCGAACGGTGCATGGCTCGAATATCAACCACACAGACAGACCAAGACCCTTGCTGCTGAATGCTTATGCGGCCGCGAATGCAATGACTTATACTTTTAATCCCGCTCGCTCAAAATACGATCAGCAGATTGTCCGAGGTCAGGCTGCACGCTGGGCTCGACACGACCCCGAACCCTGCCTGCTGCCACCAGACTGGTCCGGTGGCTACACATCTATCTTTACACTACAGCAACAGGATAAAAGCCATACGATGTAGTTGTACCGATGATGAGTGCCGGGATGTTTCGGATCGACTAAAACTCTACTGACCTGAAAACTCTGGCGCCCGTTTTTCCAAAAACGCTTGCGCAGCTTGCTTGTGGTCCTCTGTTTCAAAGGTCCGGATCATGTGGATAGCTTCGCAGTCCAGCACATCGCCGAGAGAGCCTTTAAGCGCCGCATTGAGGTTCTTTTTCATATAACCCACGGCAAGAGTTGGCAACGCTGCCAGTTCTGCTGCGTAGCTGTTCGCTTCCTGCTCCAGATGATCTGCGGTGGCCACCCGGTTCACAATACCAAGCTCCAGAGCCTCCTGCCCAAGTAAAACCCGCCCTGTGAAATAAAGCTCACGGGCTTTTGCAACCCCTACAAGGTACGTTAGAAAATAGCTGCCACCAAAATCTCCCGACAGCCCGACCTTTGAAAATGCTGTTGTTAGCTTTGCATCTTTCGCGGCGATGCGAAGATCACAGGCCAGGGCCAACGACAACCCCGCACCTGCCGCCGGACCCGGTATAACCGCGAGCGTGGGCTTTGGCATTTCATGCAGTAAGCGGCTGACTTCCATTCGACTCCGCAGGTCATGAACCCTGTCCTCGAAAGCTACTGTCTTTTGGCCGCCAGACGAAACTGCGGCAAACCGTTTGACGTCACCACCCGCGCAAAAAGCGCGACCTGCGCCCGTCAATACCACAACGCGGACGGCAGGATCTGCGGCAAAACGGGGCAAGGCCTCTCTCAGCCCCGCCATCATTTCGGGTGTCAGTGCGTTTCGAGATTCCGGCCTATTCATTGTCAGGGTCGCGATACCCCTGTTCTGCATCTCTTGCAGTTCCTCGGTCATTGGTATGCTCCGAATAGATTATTCTGATGTCTAAATTACTCGTCTTTCTAACCTAATTGTACCCAGAATTTGCCTATCAGCTGCCGCCGTCTGGTTACCTGAACGTGGCATACTATGTGGCCACTTTTGCGGAGTCTTTCATGAAGCGTTTTCATATAGCCCTTGCGGTGGGTGACCTCGACAGTTCGATAGCGGATTACTTCACACACCTCGGACCAACCCCGACGGTCGTTGTGTCTAAAAAATATGCGATGTGGCGCACCGATACCCTCAATTTTTCAATCAATCAGATTCCCGGCCGGGCCGGCCAGCTCCGTCATGTCGGTTTTGAAGATGAAACCGTACAGGGGTTTTCCAGTGATTACGACGCCAATGGCCTGGAGTGGGAACTCTTTTCACCACAACCACAGAATCAGAAAATCATTGAAATGTACGGTGAACCCGCGCAAGAACACTGCTGACACTATCGGGTATTCAACAACGCCCCCGGACACACTTGAGCGTAAAAGAGAGTTATCGTGATAAGAGATCAGAACATCCTCGATCAACTCCTGGAAACAGTCACTCGTTTTGTATCACAAGAGCTTATTCCCCATGAGGCTCAAGTCGCCGAACAAAATGAGATTCCAGCTGAACTGGTGGATAAAATGGCTGAGCTCGGTCTTTTTGGACTGTCAATCCCTACAGCCTATGGCGGTCTTGGACTGACAATGGAAGAAGAGTGTCTCGTCGCACTGGAGCTCGGGCAGACATCGCCGGCCTTCCGCACTGTGGTGGGGACTAATATTGGCATAGGCAGCCAGGGGCTTATCATGGATGGGCGTCCGGACCAAAAAGATTACTGGCTTCCGCGACTGGCCAGTGGAGAGGTCATCTCCAGTTTCGCGCTCACTGAGCCCGAGGCAGGCTCGGATGCAGGGTCTATCCGCACCACAGCTGTCCGGGATGGCGATTGCTATCGTCTCAATGGCACTAAAAGATACATCACGAATGCTGACAAAGCGGGCCTGTTCACTCTCATGGCAAGAACTGATCCTGAGAGCCAGGGCAGCAGAGGCGTGTCGGCATTTCTGATCCCTGCCCAGACGCCAGGCCTGAGCATCGGCCTACCGGAAAAAAAGATGGGGCAACACGGCACACATGTATGTGATGTCGTGCTGAACGATGCTGAGGTACCTGCATCGGCATTACTCGGCACTGAAGAAGGTAAAGGGTTCATCACCGCGATGAAGGTGCTCGAACGGGGCCGCCTGCATATCTCGGCCGTTTGTGTTGGTATAGCAGATAGACTGATTGATGAATCAACACACTATGCGGCGAAGCGCAAACAGTTCGGGCAGGCAATAGGTGAATTTCAGCTGGTACAGGGCATGCTTGCCGATATGAAAACAGAATGGTATGCCGGTAGATCGATGGTCATCGATGCGGCCCGTAAAAAAGACCTCGGTGAAGCGGTGGCGACAGAAAGCTCCTGTTGCAAATATTTTTGCTCAGAAATGGTTGGACGTGTTGCGGACCACGCTGTGCAGATATTTGGCGGCGCTGGATATATTGCCGACTACGGGATCGAACGCTTTTATCGCGACGTACGTATATTCAGGCTCTACGAGGGCACAAGCCAGATTCAGCAGCTGATTATCGCCCGGAACATGCTGCGTGAGTTAACCGACTGACACCAGGCCCGGGCCTAGTGCCCACGACCCAGTTCCAGCTGTAATGCTTCTGTCAGTTGTCGATACTGCGATAACGCATTGTACAACTGGGTTGAAATTCTGAGGTAACGTCCAGCCGGTGAAGGCCACGCTGACAAGGAAACCTCAATCCCGTATTGACGCCTCAAAATCTGCTTGAGAGGGTCGATAACATGGTAATCGGTGAAAGTTGTTTCCACTGACCCAGGCAGGCAGATAGTTGCCAACGAACCAATCATGTCTACCGGGCAAGGCAACTCCAGACCCAACTCCTGACAGATCAGATCGCGGGCTTCGACCGCAAGCGCTCGATTTCTTACCATTATGCCAGCCCACCCCTCGTTGGAGATACCATCCATGTAGTCAATGAGCGCCGGCAGGGTAAGAAACCCAGTCAGGTCGCGGGTGCCTATCCAGTCGAATTCCAAACGAAATCGCGTGCTCTCCCCGACTGGCCTATTCATACCATGGCTGATTGTCAGTGGATGAAGGTTTGACTGATGCTCCGACCTGACATAAAGAAAAGCCGTGCCCTTTGGCGCACACATCCACTTGTGGCAATTGCCCGTATAGTAATCCGCCCCCAGCTCAGCCAGTCTGAGCGGCAACATGCCGGGTGCGTGCGCCCCATCGACCAGAACTTGAATGCCGCGTTGTTGTACTGCAGGAACAATGTCCTCAAGCGGCATTATCAGTGCAGTTGGACTTGTAATATGATCAATTAACAGAATGCGTGTACGCGACGTACATCCCTTCAGTATTCTCTCGATGACTTCATTCGAATCGGAACCGGGAAACGGCAAATTAATCAGATCAACTTCGGCGCCCGTTCTCTCGGCAAAAAAACGAGCTGCATTGGAACAAGCGTTATAACCGTGGTCAGTTATCAGAACACGATCGCCGGCAATCAGGTTTAGATTTGACAGGACTGTAGTGACACCCATTGTTGCATTGTCTACAAATACTAGATCTGACGCCGGTGCCCCCAAGAATAATCCTAACGCCTCACGAGCAGTCTCCAGCAAGTCAGGCAGATCTTGCTCAAAAAACCGCAGCGTGTTGTATTCCATTTGCTGACGCAGCTGCGTCTGTTGCTCGAGGATTCGGTTCGGGCATGCACCGAATGAACCGTGATTCAGATGGAGGACATCCGGATCGAGCGACCATAGATCCGGACGGTATAGAACTTCTTCGGTCATATCTGCCCCGGTGTATTTTCCGGCTGCCGCTGTTTCTCGGGCCATTCAGTAACGAGTCACTGTTGTCGATTTCAAGCTCGGACCCGGTGTTGCGTTTTATGTGAAAGCATTCACTTATTCATTTCACTCATAATTTTACCAACAAAAAGTTTCGACAATACGGTGTCCGTTGAGGCAGCACTCTCTTACCGGACCAGGATAGCCTACGTATTCGAAATAGAACCAGCTTACCCGGACCTGAACCCGTGCCGTTGACTGCGATATCATCTGGTTTATGACCACTCCTGAGGACATCACCGTAGTCCGTACAGACCCGCGCCAGCCTGAAAACAGAGCCCTGATCGAGTCGCTGGATAACTACATGTTGGCGCTATACCCGGCAGAAAGCACCCACCGAATCGACCTGACTACTCTGGCCTCGGAGAATGCTCGCTTTTATTCTGCTCTGCTAAACGCTACCGTGGTCGGTTGCGGCGGTATTCTACTTGCACCCGGTTACGCTGAAATCAAGCGCATTTTTGTATCACCCCAAGCCCGGGGTCTGGGCATCGGTCGCAGGTTACTGACGGCATTGGAAACAGAAGCGCGATCTCTTGATTTTGCTCTGCTACGGCTCGAAACAGGTATCTACCAGCTTGAAGCACTGGCCCTGTTTGAAGTTATGGGATTTACAACCTGTTCAAGTTTTGGCAACTACCCGCCCGATGACCCAAACAGTATTTTTATGGAAAAACGCTTGGGCACTTGAATGCCAGAATGTCCATGATATCGCCAACACTGCCGAGAATCATGCTAACCCCAACAACAGAATCCAATTCACGGGGCATGGCAACCCAAGAAACAACCCGCTTAGACTAGGTACTCAAAGAATCTGTGACAGGAACAGTTTTGTTCTTTCGTTCTGAGGATTATTAAAGAATTCCTGGGGCACGTTCTGCTCCACGATCTGTCCTTCATCCATAAAGATAATTCGATCGGCGACTCGGTCTGCAAACCCCATTTCGTGGGTGACCACCAACATCGTCATGCCTGATTCTGCCAGCTCGATCATCGTGTCCAATACTTCCTTGATCATCTCCGGATCAAGTGCCGACGTTGGCTCGTCAAACAGCATTACCTTGGGCTGCATTGCCAGGGCCCTGGCAATGGCGACACGTTGTTGCTGACCACCGGAGAGCTGGCCTGGATATTTGTCGGCCTGTTCGGGAATATGAACCCGATTAAGGTATTCCATCGCCAACTTTTCGGCTTCCGACTTAGCCATCTTCTGTACCCAGTGAGGTGACAAGGCGCAGTTCTGGAGCACCGTCAGATGTGGGAATAGATTGAATGACTGAAACACCATGCCCACTTCGGATCGTACCTTGTCGACATTCTTGAGATTTTCATCCAGTTTTACACCCGTTACCTCGATATCACCCTCTTGATGCTCTTCGAGTCGGTTGATACACCGGATAAGCGTCGACTTGCCAGACCCGGACGGTCCGCAAATGACGATACGTTCGCCGGTATGCACGTCCAGATCGATGCCGTTCAGCGCCTGAAAGTCACCAAAATATTTGCTTACCTTTTTTAGGGATATGATTACTTCCGAAGAAACTACAGAGGCTACGTGACCTTCCTGCTCGCTGACTGAGGGTTGATTATCCATGTTCTACTCCGTATCCGATCTTGGTATCTTTCTATTTGTACTGTCCACCCAACTTACGCTCTAAGCGTTGACTATAACGTGACATCGTAAAGCAGCAAACAAAAAAGATAACAGCTGTTAACAGAAACGGTTCGTGAAATTCGCCACGCCACGGTACATCGTTACTCATGGCTCTCGTCATCGCAAGAATATCAAACATACCCACGATGAACACCAGTGTTGTATCTTTGAACAGTCCAATAAAGTTGCCGACTATATTGGGTATCATAAATTTAAGAGCCTGCGGCATGACCACAAGGCCCATCGACTGCCAATACCCCAAACCAATCGAACTCGCCGCTTCGTATTGACCTTTGGGAATCGCCTGTAAGCCGCTTCGCACCACCTCCGCCATATAACAAGAGGAAAATAGGCAGACCGCTGGGATGACCTGGGTCAGTTTGTTCAACTCGAAACCCTCGGGCATAAACAGCGGAAACATGGCCGTTGCCATAAACAATATGGTAATCAGAGGCACTGAGCGGAACACTTCAATAAATGTCACAGTCAACGCTTTGATAACTGGTAGTCGTGAACGACGACCAAGCGCCAAAATAATGCCAGCAGGTAGTCCCACCGTAATACCGAACCCGGATATCACCAATGTGAGAAAAAATCCACCGATCCGTACCGAGGCCACATGATCCAGACCCCAGCCCCGTATCAGATACCCTACGATCACCGCCAGGACAGCGAACAGAGCCATCAGGGCATAGGTGTGCTGTTTTTCTGGAATTATTCGATCGACCAGTTTCCAACGCAGTGTGTCGGCCAGGGACACCCTGAAAACCTTGTCACCTACCCAGTCAGTGGTGTTGTAAACCAAATTTATAATCGTCAATGGCACCATAAAACTCATGAACCAAGAACGTTCGCCACCCAGAAAAAGATAAGCCGCCAGGAAAGGATAAAGGCCGATTGCCCCGGCAGCGATCAGAAATTTTCGCTTGACACCAGGCACCCAGAGAGGAATCAACCAAATGATGAGGATCAGAAACCCAAGAATAACCCGCCACTGTCCGTCCTTATAGCGCCCGAACATAATGTTGTTGAACCACACACGCACTCCTGCCCAGCAGGCGCCAAGTATGGGGATCCCGTTCTCATCCTTACCCAATATTGCAAAACATTCCCGCCGGTCCTTCGCTTCCCAAACACCATTGAGTATCGCCCATGAAAAAATACCCCAAACGACGTTGTAGATGAGCACGATGCAGACGATCGATAGAATAGTATTGATCCAGGAGCTGAAGAGGTTCTCGCGCGCCCAACGCGCTGAGCGGACCGCGATACTGCTTGTGGCTGCTTGATTCACCCTATCGCTCTACCAGCTGCACGCTTTTGTTGTAGACATTCAGGAATGCCGAAATTGTTAAACTGACCGAGCCGTAGAACAGCATTGTCAGCGCGACAATTTCGATCGCGTAACCGGATTGATTTAGTGATGTCTGCATGAACAGTGCGGTAATCTCCGAATAGCCGATCGCGACCGCTAGAGACGAGTTCTTCACGACGTTCATCCAGTGACTGATCATCGTGGGTACGATCGCACGCAGAGCCTGGGGTATGATTACCAAACGCAGCGCCAGGCCCCGAGTCAAACCAATCGATAGTGCGGCCTCTGTCTGCCCTTTATTCACAGATAATATGCCGGCACGCACGGACTCAGCCATGTAGGCACTGTGGTAAACCGAAAGTGCGATCACCAGGGTGATAAAGGCCGGTGGCACACGCCAACCACCCCTTAAGTTGAATCCTTTAAGAATCGGCACTTCCCATCCGATTGGCTGGCCGGCAATGAAATAGGCTACGACCGGGACAACCACAATTATGCCCAGGCCCCAGGAGTATTTCGGTATGACGCGACCGGTTGAATTTTGCACTTTACGCGCATGTCGGAACAATACGACCACCGCAATGATTGCAATGACAATTCCCGCGGCAACTAGTCCGCTCCCCGAATCAAAAAATGCCGAGGGACCATAAAAACCACGATTATTGAGGAAGAATATGTCTAGGTAGAAAACATCAAAACTCTTTTTAGGCTTAGGCAAAAATGCAAGTAACAAAAGATACCAGTAGATGATCTGGAGTAACAAGGGCGTGTTTCTTAAGATCTCCACGTAGGCCGCAGCAACTTTTGCCACCAGCCAGTTTGAAGACAAACGAAGAATGCCGACAAAAAATCCGAGTGCCGTCGTTCCGATAATCCCCAAGCAAGCGACCAACAATGAGTTAAGAATCGCAACCAGGTAAACCCTGCCGTAGGTATCCCCGGCTTTATAGTCGATCATGTGAAAGTCGGTATCAAAACCGGCGGTGATCCATAAGAAATCAAATCCGGTTTTCATGTCGCGGGCAGTCATGTTCTCGTTGGTGTTCGTGTACAGGTAGAACACCCCCCAGGCGACAAGCGAAAACGTCAGAACCTGAAAGAATACGGCTCTGATCTTTTCGTTATAGATGAGATTTAGCATAGAAATGGCTGTACAAAAGGGCATGCGCGATGAGCGCATGCCCTTTGTTTTACGACTTACTTATAACGATTGCCGATTAACGGAAAGGCGGCGAATACATCAGGCCACCCTGGTTCCAAAGCGCGTTTTGAGAACCGGCTCTGGTGATACCAATGCCGCGTTCACCACCACCCATGTAGGCTTCGTAAACTTCAGCATAGTTTCCGACCTGGCTGACAATGTCATAGGCCCAATCTTTGCTCAGCCCCAAACCTTCGTGCAGATTGCCTTCAACACCAAGCATACGCTTGATTTCGGCATTCGTAGTCGAAGATCTGACGCTTTCCACATTACCGGAATTTAGCCCAAGCTCCTCAGCCGCTATCAGTGCAAACACTGACCACATCACAATATCATTCCAGTTCGAGTCACCCTGACGAACAACCGGACCCAGAGGCTCTTTCGAGATCGTCTCAGGAAGAATCACAAAGTTCTCGGGATCCGGGAACTCAGCCTTAGTAGAGGCCAAACCAGACTTATCATTCGTGACCGCATCACAACCACCCTTATAGAACGTTTCGTTACGTACGTTCTTATCTTCAAAAGTGACCGGCTCTATGTCCAGATTGTTGGCTCGACTGTAGTCAGCTAGGTTCAGTTCGGTGGTCGTACCGGTCGCTACACATACCGTTGCACCCTCAAGCTCAAGAGAACTCTTGATACCTGAGTCTACGCGGACCATAAAACCCTGGCCGTCATAGAAGTTGACCGTCGTGAAATCCAGACCCAACTGTGTATCTCTCAGCAACGTCCAGGTTGTGGTTCGCGACAATACATCCGACTCACCATTGGCCATGGCCGTGAAACGCTGAGGTGTAGAGACTGACTGGTACTCCACCTTGCTGGAATCACCAAAAATCGCCGCAGCGATCGTCTGACAAACTGCTACGTCACTGCCATACCAGTTGCCGTCTTTGTCCAGATTGTAAAAACCAGGTGAAGGCTGACCCACCTGACAACGCAGGTGACCTCGCTTCTTCACAATATCCAGGGTACTTTCGGCCACTGCAGTTGACGACCCTGCAAAAGCCATACCCATCATCACCGCAGCAGCGGCGAGTAGCTTCATCACTTTCATTACCAAAACCTCCTAGGTTTCAATTGTTTAAAGTAGTAATATATTACATTACTTGATACTGCACAGAAATTGTAGCACGCCGGACAGGACGCCTTGCCACTCTCTTTCTAGCAAGGTGCTTGCCTTTTGGACGATGCCATCGGCAACAACACACCAATATTAATTCGGCTATCCGGTTACTGTCGACTCAATTAAATGAACTCTATAATTCTTGTGGCTCATAAACTGTGCTTTGTAGATCGCAAGAACCATCCCCAGAATACGTATCAATCGTGAACCACGCACCTAATCACCAGTCTCACGACATTCAAAACGCTTGGGATGAGCTTTGGGATTCACCAATAACAAATCCTTTTGTATCACTTCCGCCCTTGACACTGCATCGAGACAGGATTCGAGGGTGTCGTAAGGCATAGATGCCCAGCCCTCAAGTTCATCGCCTTGCACCCAAACACCGTTGACAAAAATAAAAATAACGAACAGGTAAGTCATTGGTTATTTGTTCACTCTCAAAGCAAAAGGGCATGCGCGATGAGCGCATGCCCTTTGTTTTACGACTTACTTATAACGATTGCCGATTAACGGAAAGGCGGCGAATACATCAGGCCACCCTGGTTCCAAAGCGCGTTTTGAGAACCGGCTCTGGTGATACCAATGCCGCGTTCACCACCACCCATGTAGGCTTCGTAAACTTCAGCATAGTTTCCGACCTGGCTGACAATGTCATAGGCCCAATCTTTGCTCAGCCCCAAACCTTCGTGCAGATTGCCTTCAACACCAAGCATACGCTTGATTTCGGCATTCGTAGTCGAAGATCTGACGCTTTCCACATTACCGGAATTTAGCCCAAGCTCCTCAGCCGCTATCAGTGCAAACACTGACCACATCACAATATCATTCCAGTTCGAGTCACCCTGACGAACAACCGGACCCAGAGGCTCTTTCGAGATCGTCTCAGGAAGAATCACAAAGTTCTCGGGATCCGGGAACTCAGCCTTAGTAGAGGCCAAACCAGACTTATCATTCGTGACCGCATCACAACCACCCTTATAGAACGTTTCGTTACGTACGTTCTTATCTTCAAAAGTGACCGGCTCTATGTCCAGATTGTTGGCTCGACTGTAGTCAGCTAGGTTCAGTTCGGTGGTCGTACCGGTCGCTACACATACCGTTGCACCCTCAAGCTCAAGAGAACTCTTGATACCTGAGTCTACGCGGACCATAAAACCCTGGCCGTCATAGAAGTTGACCGTCGTGAAATCCAGACCCAACTGTGTATCTCTCAGCAACGTCCAGGTTGTGGTTCGCGACAATACATCCGACTCACCATTGGCCATGGCCGTGAAACGCTGAGGTGTAGAGACTGACTGGTACTCCACCTTGCTGGAATCACCAAAAATCGCCGCAGCGATCGTCTGACAAACTGCTACGTCACTGCCATACCAGTTGCCGTCTTTGTCCAGATTGTAAAAACCAGGTGAAGGCTGACCCACCTGACAACGCAGGTGACCTCGCTTCTTCACAATATCCAGGGTACTTTCGGCCACTGCAGTTGACGACCCTGCAAAAGCCATACCCATCATCACCGCAGCAGCGGCGAGTAGCTTCATCACTTTCATTACCAAAACCTCCTAGGTTTCAATTGTTTAAAGTAGTAATATATTACATTACTTGATACTGCACAGAAATTGTAGCACGTTGAATTTGGATTCGTAATCTGCCGCCCCAAGGCTGATTTCAGTTCGTCGCTTGGAGCCTTATCAACAGGTTGACTACTTTTGCCTGCAGTTCAGGATCACCACAAGCCAGTACCTGACCCGACCACTGGAGGCTCAACGCTTTTCCCGACCAGTCAGTCATCCGACCACCTGCGCCACTGATGACAGCAGCACACGCATAAACGTCGACAGGATCCAATTTTGAATCAATCGCAACATCGGTCCGGCCGGAGGCCAACACACCATAGGCGTAACAACTCCCCCCGTACTGGGTATACAGCACTTGATTGCGAAGGCTGGAGAATCGCAGCAACTCTTTGTCATCGAAAAAGTCGGGGTTACTGCAAGTCATGAACGCACTTTCCAGTGTCTCGCATTTTCGTGTTCGAACCACTTTACCGTTCATCCAGGTGGTTCCATCAGTTACACCGGCCCAGCGATCATCCGACGCGGGATGGTCGATTATGCCGATAAAGGGTTTGCCCTCACGCGCCAGACCGACCAAGGTCCCAAAAACAGGAATACCCGCCACAAATGCAGTCGTCCCATCGATAGGATCAAGGACCCACACATGTGTGGCATCAATATTCTCGTTTTCGTACTCCTCTCCATATATTCCGTGTTCTGGATAACGCTGACCGATCAATTCTCTCAGTCTGCTCTCAATCGCTAGATCGGTTTCTGTTACCATGCTGTTATCGGTTTTCAATGAAAAGTTCTGTTTGTGCCGCAGCGCTTTCAGGCAAATACTGCGAGCAGTATCAGCCAGTAACTCAGCAAACCGCATCAGTTCTTTTGTTTCGTTTTTCATTAACCGGTGCCTCTAGCTTAACTCACAAGAGCTGATTGTTCCGTTATCGCCTTGTTGTTAATTAGCAACTTTTTTACAGCACGATTACCTATACTGTCTACGCGCGCTGATCTATCTGTAGCGCCAGCACATCTATGATGGCCAGAACACCCTGTTGATAGCTCGCACAAACTCCTCCACGTTAGAGACCGGCTACGGCTGGGTGGTGGTCTTTGTCTCTTTCGCCATTATCGCCATGTGTGCGTCGAGCTACTACATCACCATTGTATCGCTTAAGAGTATTTCAGCAGAATTCGGCTGGCCGAGATCATTCACATCTTCTGCCTATTCGATCCTTTTTCTAGGTATGGGTGTCGGTGGGATTTTCATGGGCTGGTGGTCAGATCGCATCGGCGTCGCACTGCCCGCTGCGGTGGGTATAGTGATGACAGCCATTGGCACCATTGTTGCCAGTACCAGCCAAAGCTTTGTTACCTTCCTGATAGCCCACGGGATTCTGATGGGATTACTTGGTAATTCCGCATTGTTCGTGCCCTTGCTTGCAAATATCACACACTGGTTTGATCGTCGTCGAGGCCTTGCGGTGGGCATCGTCGCCACGGGTCAGGGCGTAGCAGGCGCAATCTGGATTCCTGTGTTTACCCAGGTCACCGAAGCGTTGGGGTGGCGAACCACGTTCCTGTACTATGGGGCTTTTCTCGTCTGTCTTCTTCCTGCCACCCTGGTGCTTCGACGTAGACCGCCCGGCACCGCCAAAGTGATGACTGCGTCCACAGTGCCGATTCGGACTGTCCATTCACTGGGCATGTCCCCCAACCTGCTCGTCGGTCTCCTGTCTATCGCTATTGTGGGTTGTTGCGTTTCCATGTCTATACCCACGGTCCATCTGGTTTCCCACGTGACGGATCTCGGCTTTACCCGTGCACAAGGTGCTGAAGTTTTGGCTCTGGCGCTTGCCTGCTCGATTGTCAGCCGCCTGGCCTGGGGCTGGATATCTGACCGCATCGGTGGTCTATTGACCCTGTTCACAGGATCACTTCTCCAGGCCTTTGCAGTCTTTCTATTTGTACTCGCTCAGGATATTACTCAGCTTTACCTGATCGGGATATATTTTGGCCTTGCCTTTGGCGGTATCGTTCCGGCCTATACGATCATCATGCGCCACCTACTACCAGCTACACGCATCGGCATGCGGATTGGTATTGTCCTGTTGTTTGGAACGATCGGCATGGCACTTGGAAGCTGGCTGGGCGGTCAGTTTTTTGATCTAAGCGGCCACTACGCTGACGCATTCCTGACAGGTGTGGCCGCCAATATCGTTAACCTCGTGATCATCGGCTTCTTGAACGTTCGTTACTGGCAATCGCAACCTAGACCCGAACCGGTTTGACCGAGTTACGCCGCTCAACCGCCGCTCAATAGGCCTTTCCATCGCAATTCTGGTTGCTACAGCGGTGGATCGAATCTATCCACAGCGCCCCGGTTAGATCAGCGTATTCAAGCTTCGCATGACCGAGATCTGCATACGATAGGTCAACATCCCGCAGATCGGCCTGCTCAAGCACGGCCCAGCGCAGGTTCGCCAGCGTCAGATCCGCCTGGTACAGATTGGCACTTGTCAGATCAGCCTGGAACAGTACGGCACTTCTCAGAGATGCCCCTCTCAGATCGGCGTGATCCAGCACAACCGCTGTCAGGTTGGCCCTGTCAAGGGCCGCTCCAGTCAACTGGGCATAACTCATAACTGATTCGCTTAGATTGGCATGGCGTAGATCAGCCTTGTTCATTATTGCCTCGACCAGGATGGCTTTGCGAATATCCGCACCGACCATAACGGTTCTTTGCAAGCTGGCACCTGCAAGTCGGGCACCGTTTAGATTGACATCAGTCAGATTCGCATTATCTAGGCGCGCTTGTTCTAGGAAGCTCCAGTTAAGATTAGCGCCTTGCAGATCAGCCCCTGTCAGATCCACGCCCTTCAGGTAGCACCGAACACAACTATGACTGCTATTGAGCTTTTCGAGATCGTTTTCACACCCTGAGAGCAGCAACACGAAAGACAGACTTAAAGCATAGAGAACGAATCTGGAATAACCAAGAATACAGAAAACGTTTATTGTGGCACTTTGAGGTCTGATGGGCACAGACTCGGCTGTCAGAATGCCTCGTTCAATAGAGCCTGCATCGAGGACCATGATGCATGGTCAGCACTCTCGTCATAGGCCAGAGGTAAACCATAGGCTCGTCCTCGCTCCGTTGCATCTGGGTTGGTAAATCCGTGCAGAGCTCCCTCATAGGATTCGAATTTGACATTCGCTTGAGCGGTCGCCATCTCCGTGTTGAACACCTCTATATCACTTTCCGGTACTAGGCTATCCGCGGCACCGTGACAAATCAGAATTTTGGATTTAATTTCTCCTGCTGCCGGGGCGTGGAATGACCTCAACGCACCATGGAAACTGACCACCGCTTTAAGCGGCATACCGATTCTGGCCATATGCAGAACCATAGCACCGCCAAAACAATAGCCGATCGCGGCTGTGCGGGTTTCATCGACCATCGACTGAGCACACAACACTTCGTGGGCCGCTTTCAGGCGGGATGTACCCGTCTCCATATCACCCAGTACCGCGTTCATCATTGCACCGGCTTCATTCGGATTACCCGCAGTATCGCCATTACCGTACATATCGATCGCCAATGCCGTATACCCGAGCTCGGCCAGCCTATCCGCACGAGTGCGAATGTAGTCATCCAGCCCCCACCACTCATGAATGACCATCACGCCCGGTCCAGGGCTCTCGTTTGCGTCGTCGTATGCTATATACCCCTTTAACCCATCCTGACCCGCGGTATAAGACAACGTTTGTGTTTTGATTGTCATCTCTCTCTCCTTTGCAGATTCGGTGGACGGCTGGTCCTCAAAGCGGGCGGATCCATATGCGATTGTCGTGGAACGCCGCACCACCGGTCGGTGCGATTGGGTCAGCACCGGTCAAGACATTGATACCCTTGCCTTCTTTAAAGGCTCTGTTCGGCCAGATACTCTCGACGATCACCACACCCTTTTGCACTCCCCCGAACTGCTCAACTGCAATCGTCAACTCGCCTCGCGAATTCCCGATACGCACTTCGTCCCCGTTGTGGACGCCGATTGCACTCAAATCCTCCGGATGCACCATAACAGTCGGCTGTTTTTCCCGCCGAATTGAAGTCGGTGTTTCATTAAACGAAGAGTTAAGGTAATGACGTGCTGGTGCCGTCACCAATCTAAACGGCATGTCAGCGGTCGATTCCTCGATCACCGCCACATGGTCAGGATATTTCGGGATGACACTATCTTTCGGGCCAAAACCTTGCGGCTCGAGTTCAGTCCAGTCGGGTGAGAAATGATATTTCTTGTCTTTATGCGCAAAACCACCGACGTAGTGAGCTTCTTCAAACGCCGGTTGACAGTCAATCCATCGACTCCCTTCAAGCTGTTCCAGGCTACCCCAACCAGAGTCCTGCAGGGTCTGATCGATGAGTTCACGGGCACTCATATTAAATCCCTGGTGTTTCGCGCCCAGTCGGTGAGCGAGTTCACAGATAACTTCGTGATTCGATCGACAGCCTTCCGGAGGGTCGATTATTTTCGGCCCCAGAATAATGTGCTGGTGACCACCGCCTTGGTAGACGTCATCGTGCTCAAGAAACATCGTCGCCGGCAGCACGATATCAGCCACCATCGCAGTTTCAGTCATGAACTGCTCATGGACGCAAATAAACAGATCGTCACGAAAAAACCCCTCATGCACCTTGTTTTGGTCAGGCGCGACCGACATTGGGTTGGTGTTTTGGATGAACAGCGCGGTTACGGGTGGGCCATCCCCGATATCTTGAATATCGCCTGTCAGGATCGCACCAATACGTGATTGATCGAGAACCCGTATGTCTGAATCACACACATCCAGTCCTTCAATCAGCGTTTTATCCCAGTGATAAATGTCGCCGTTATTGTGAAACGCGCCACCGCCACGATTTAACCAACTACCTGTGACGGCAGCGATAGAAGCGACCGCATGCATGTTAAACGCACCGTTACGTTGACGAGCAAAGCCATAACCGAGTCGAAAATAAGTCCTGGGGGTGCTGCCGATCATGTGTGAAAGCTTCTCTATGGTTGCTACATCTACACCGCATATCGTCGAAGCCCATTCGGGCGTTCTGGATTTAAGGTGTTGTTCGAGTCCTTCAGGATCATCGGTATATTGAGTCAGATATTCCCAGTTAGCATAGCCATCCCTGAACAGCACATGCATGATGCCGCAAGCCAGCGCACCATCTGTACCTGGTCGTACACATACAAACAGGTCCGCTTGTTTGGCCGTGGCATTGTTGTACGTATCAACAACCACAAGACGGGCACCACGTTGCTGCCTCCCCTTAAGTACATGGCTCATTACGTTGACCTGAGTACTGGCGGCATTTGTACCCCAGATAATCACTTGGTCGGAGTCTGCCATTTCCCGCGGGTCGACACCGGCAAGTTTCCCGGTACCTGCTATAAATCCATTGAAGGAAGGGGTTGTACAGATGGTCTTGTGTTCCCCGGAGTAGCGCTTCGCATGGCGGAGTCGATCGATCCCATCGCGCATAACCAGCCCCATTGTGCCGGCAAAGAAATAAGGCCATATGGCCTCTGAACCGTAACGCTGCTCCTCCTTCAACAACCGGTCTGCTGTTTCATCGAGTGCGCTCTCCCAGCTGATCTGTTCGAAATCACCCGATTGTTTACCGCCCTTACGCCGCAAAGGCTGAGTCAACCGGTCTGGATGATGAATCCGCTCGCTGTATCGTGCGACCTTGCTGCAGATAACACCATTGGTATAAGAGTTCTCGATCGCCCCACGCACCCGATCAATTTGACCATCCTGGCCCAGCTCGATCTCAAGTGCGCAGGTAGATGGGCAATCATGCGGACAGGCACTATGGAAAATCGGCTTATTCATGGCACATGGAGTGCTGCAGATCAATTACAAAAAACGTTCCGTCTACTGGAGGCATTTGAGTTCTATTCTCCGCCGAAGGGTGTATCAAACCCGCATCTCTAAGCAAGTGACTTATCCGATTTCCCCATCGTAACAGTAACCGGTACAACGTGACTATAATGACCTCAGCCTGCTGATTCAGCCTCAGGTCATATTCAAGCCCGTGCCAACCATCAACATTCAGAACTTTATCACTGATATCGCCGATATTGTCGGGCCGAAAAATGTTCTGAACGAAGCCGGTGCAATGGCTGAATTCCTTGAAGAACGACGTGGAAACTATACAAGTGATGCCGATGCAGTCGTCCTCCCAGCCAATTCAACCGAGGTCGCATCTGTCGTAAAGCTCTGTGCCGCCAGGCACATGCCAATCGTTCCACAGGGCGGTAACACCGGTCTGTGCGGCGGAGCGGTTTCGCAACACGGTCAGATCGTATTAAACCTCAAGCGTTTGAATCGGATTACTGACATAGACCCGGTTAATGACACCATGACGGTAGAAGCCGGTTGTATTCTCGCCGACATCCAACAGGCCGCAACCGAGGCCGACCGCTATTTTCCTCTTAGCCTTGGTGCAGAAGGCAGTTGCCAGATCGGTGGCAACCTGTCGACAAATGCCGGCGGTACCAATGTACTGCGTTATGGCAATGTCCGCGAGCAGGTTTTAGGGCTGCAAGCCGTATTGCCTGACGGACAGATTTGGAGTGATCTGAACGAACTGAGAAAAAACAATACCGGTTACGATCTGCGCAACCTGCTGGTAGGTTCAGAAGGAACCCTTGGCATAATCACAGCAGCTGTACTCAAACTTGTTCCCCAGCCACGACAGGCCGAAACAGCATTCGTCGCCCTGAAAGACCTAGACTCATGCCTAACACTGCTTACCGCTGCTCGAATAGACAGCGGCGGTACACTGTCAAGCTTTGAACTCATACCCCGATTCGGAATAGAACTCGCGGAAAAATATGTACCGGGTTGCCGAAGGCCTTTATCGACAACCAGCGACTGGCACATCATTATGGTCTATAGCAGCACCGCCAGTGGTTCAGATCTGCGCGCGACACTGGAGAGCACACTGGAAAACGCTCTGGATAAGGCGATCATTACCGATGCTGTCATTTCAGCCAGTGAAACGCAGACAGCGCAGATCTGGAAAATTCGAGAGGGATTGGTCGAGGCCCAGCCCATGGCAGGAGAACGCTACACCTACGACGTATCCGTGAAGATCTCACAGGTTCCGGAGTTTATCGAACGGGCCGGTGCGCTCGCTCAGTCGCGAATGGCAGGTATCCGGCCATACGCCTTCGGCCACGTTGGTGACGGCAACATTCACCTAAGCCTGTTCCAGCCTGACGATATAGCCAGCACAGCTTTTCAGGCCCGTTTACCCGAGTTTGATGAACTCATATTCGACCTGGTTCACGAACTCGGCGGATCATTCAGCGCCGAACATGGGGTCGGCATTCTGAAACTGGATGAAATGTCATCCTACAAAGACCCCGCGGGTCTGTCGGTGATGCGTGCGATAAAACAAGCCATTGACCCCACCAATATTATGAATCCAGGGAAGGTGCTGCCGTAATCCAACTCTGTGCCTGACAACACTGGCTAGCTACGCCGTACTCAGTAACCCAGTTCTGGATCAACTACATTATTGAGCGGTTCTCCGCGTAGATGCCTTTCCAGGTTGCCAAACACCAGATCCAGTGTCATTTCGACGTACGTGTTTCCATCATCGGCTGAAATATGAGGGGTCACGATAAGATTCGGCGTATGCCACAGACTACAACCCTCAGGTAGGGGCTCTTCATCAAACACGTCGAGGATTGCGCCGGAAAAGTGTCCTGACTGGAGATTGCCGACCAGCGCCTGATAATCCATGGTCGCCGCTCGGCCGATGTTGACTATACCGGCCCCTGGTTTAGTCAGTGCCTGCCGTCGAAGGTCGAAGAGATTTCGGGTTTCGGTGGTGAGGGGTACCGCCAGCACCACAAAATCTGCAGCGGGCAATACGGAATCCAGATTTTTAGGGGTGAGCACACCGTCAACTCCCGACACAGGCCGACCGTGGCGACTGATACCGATGACGTTCAATCCAAGTGCTTTGCAGCGGCGTGCAACGGAAGTGCCAATGTGTCCAACCCCAATCACGACCACGGTCTTACCGGAAACCGACCCCGAAAATAGCGAACTCCAAGTCGCGGTTTTCTGATTGCCGATGATTGCAGGCAACCGACTGTGCAGCATCAGTATCGACATCAGGCCGAATTCACCCCCTTTTGCTGCATGAGTACCTCGGTTATTGACCATCGTAACGTCATCGGGAAGCCAGTCCATCGGCCAAAGATGTTCAACACCGGCACCAATGATATGAATCCACTGGAGATTGGGCGCAACCCTGGCCAGGTCCTCGGTCGGCAGATCCCAGGCCACGAGAACACCGGCCGTTTGCATTGACTCCGAAAATCGATCCAGGTCCCAGTCGATAAACACCTCAATCTGTCTGGCTATATCAGGGTACTTATCGCAGGCTGCCTGAAACCGTTCCTCGGTGATTGTGAAAACCACCTCACCCTCTTTCGTAGGTGGGAAGGTTTCCGGTGATGCGTGATTATTCTTAACATGCACACGCAGTTTGTCGGTACCCATAATGCACTCTTGTTGCTCTGGAATTACGATTTGTCACTGCTCAGCGACAAACCCGCCAAGCCCTGTCTGTTCCAGCCTCTGGAATTTCTCGATAACCTCAGCCTGTCGATCGAGATCAGATTTATCGGAAGTATCGAACTGAATTGCCATAAATGCGTGTGCCAGGCGACTGAAAAGTATATCCTCATCGCCAGAATTCTGGCCAGGCATCCTCAACACCGTATCACCGCCATAAGTGGGCACGACACCGTCCGAGTTTTTTTGTGCTCTTAGCAGCCGCCCTCCTTCACTGATCTTTTTAATTTCATCCCGAAGTCGCTTGCGCATTAGAGCGATACCCTTGTCACTGACTACGAGATTTTCATTGGCATGGATTGTGATCGGACCCATCCCTTCCACTGCCTCAACATCGGCCGGAGATCTCTGTTTGTCTTCATAAGAACGCTCAAACACCTCCCCCTGCTCGATAAGCTCCGGCCCTTCCGGCGTGTTCCACTCTGCCGGATCGCCGCGACTGCCGAAATTTGCCCAAGCGAAACAGGTGGTATTTTGGTCATCCAGAGGGACAACCCAGCGTGTAAACGAACTGCGGCCATAGTAACGGACTTGTGTACCGTCTGCCGCAAACGCACTGCCAGCCTGTGTGAAGTTGGGCAATACCAGTTCATTGACCCGCAGCCAAACGTTGTCGCACACTCGCCGGGTATTTACACCCAACAGCCATGCACCGTGATCAAAGAAGTCCGTTTGACCCACTTCGCCGAAACCCTCTGAGAACTGGACACGGCCAATAGAGGAATGCAAAAAACTCGTGTGCAGAGGATCTAGGATTGCATCGAGGACTTGAAGCCAGTTGCAACGAAAGGGCGCTGCATAGGGTACACGCTCCATCTCTCCGAATGTCATGGCGTCAAAGATAGGGAATTCTGGCTGCTGAGCCGGAGGTCCGAGATAAGTAAAAATCAGGCCTTGATGTTCGACCGTCGGATAGGCGCCCAGTCGTATCCGGTCCTGCAGACGGCGGTTAAGCGCTGGCGACTGCCCGGGGGCATCCAGAAGACTGCCATCCACATCGAATTGCCAGCCGTGATAACAGCATCGTATGCCTTTGTCCTCACAGCGCCCAAACTCAAGGGATGCTTGGCGGTGTGGGCAGCGCTTGTGGACCAGCCCTAGACGACCTGATCGGTCTCTGAACAGCACCAGCTCTTCGCCCAGTATCCTGACGACCACAGGTCGATCTTCGAGTTCGGAAGATAGAAAAAACGGATGCCAGAACCGACGCAGGTATTCGCCGCAGGGTGTACCGCGCCCTACACGGACCAGCTCGTCGTCAATTTCAGTCGACAGCCGAAGATCATAACCCCGGTAATCCCCGGACTTTCGATGATGACCATCTCCTAACATAAACAATAATCCGTATCATCATTGAACATGGATCGAACCGCCTTTCCGTTTCTCACGCAGTATTTCATAAAGAGCTGTCATGAGTGCCGGTAACCAGCATACCGACTGGGGTGCTGACTGTACATCAGCCGCTTACTCAGGACTACAATCACCTACCTTCACACAACCAGACAAACCGATATGTGGAAAAATCCAAAGGTCTGGAGCCTCGCCATAGCTGAAACCATTTCCTGGGCCGGCATCTTTTACCTGTTTCCGGCAATGCTGATGAGATGGGAAGCGCACTTTGGCTGGTCTCGGGTCGAACTCACCTTTGGATTCACTGGTGGACTGATCATCTCCGCGGGGACCAGCGTTTTTGTGGGTCGCTTGATCGACCGGGGACATGGTCGGACCGTATTAACTCTGAGCGCTTTCATGGGCGGCTTGCTGATTTCGATGCTGCCCCTGGTCCAACATCTCTGGCAGTTCTATCTCATCTGGCTACTCATCGGATTCACGATGGCCGGTTGCCTGTATGAACCCTGCTTTGCCTTCCTGACACGTGTCTATTACCCCGAGGCAAAACGACCCATCATCATGGTCACCCTGGTCGCTGGATTTGCCGGCACCTTATGCTTTCCACTGTCCAGTGTCATCGCTGAAAACATTAATTGGCAGGCAAGTGTCTGGCTATTCTCGCTTCTGATCTGCGGGCTCGCAGTTCCATTGTTCTGGTATGGGGCATCCAGCAAACCTGACCAGAAAGACGCCCGGCCAGCTATCCGTCAGACACCACTCAGGGCTGTCGCTATCCCATTATTGAAGTCACGCACGTTCTGGTGCCTGGTTGTCGCATTTGCATGCTTTTCGTTGAATCACAGCATGATTATCAGTCACATACTGCCCCTACTGGACAGCCGAGGTGTATCTCCCGGCCATGCCATTGTTGCGGCATCGTCGATCGGCGCAGCCCAGGTGCTCGGCCGTCTTGTTCTAGTTGCAGTCGAACGTCACATATCCATGCTGCTTATTTGTATTGGTTCCTTTATCGGCTTATCACTTGCCAGTATTCATCTGGCCTTCGCCGGTACCGCAACCCTTATTCTTTTTCTATTCGTGTGTCTCCAGGGTGGATCTGCAGGGACCGGCAGCATTGCCAAACCGACGGTAACAGCCGACCTACTGGGTAGCGCAAACTTTGGCACGATCTCAGCCATGGTATCCATTGCGCACATGCTCGGTTTTGCATTCGGACCAGGCTTATCGAGTCTTATCTGGAGCTTTGCGGGCTACACCACCGTCATTAAAGCCACGGGTCTGCTCGCCCTAGTCGGAATGTTTGGTCTGTTTTTTGCACAGAAACTGTCGAGAACTTAAACCCAGGGAACGAAAGATTCTTGTCTGCTGTCAAAGACAGCCGCAGAGTGATTTCTTTTCTGACGACTGCCGTCGTTTTGGCCGGCAGATGGTGACATAATATTTGTGCCGGCCATATTCGATCTAACAGCACTCATGCCCCCTCATGTGGACCCAGTACCGTCCGACCAGCAACTGCCGGATTCAACCGAAGTGGCTATCATTGGCGGCGGTATTATCGGCGTATCAACCGCCCTGACACTGGCGGAGCGTGGAATACCGGTTGTTTTGTTCGAGAAAGGGTACATCGCAGGTGAACAGTCGTCACGAAACTGGGGTTGGTGCCGTCAACAGGGCCGGGACCCGCGCGAACTGCCCCTGATCATTGAGTCGCTTGCACTCTGGCGCAAGATGCACCAACGCACCGGTTGTGACGTTGGATTCAGGCAATGCGGCATTCTTTACCTGGCCAATACGCCCAAAGACGTTGCAAAGCGTGAAGCATGGCTACAGCACGGACTGGCACATGGTGTCGAATCCCGGATGGTGTCCAGCAAAGAAATCAATGAACTGCTGCCGGGATCAAACAAACAGTGGGTTGGTGGACTTTATACACCGACCGACGGCCGAGCCGAACCCACCATTGCAGCACCCGCTATGGCTCGGGCAGCGCGCCAACTGGGGGCAAAACTTTTCACGCAAACTGCTGTGCGCGGTATAGAAACGAGCGGCGGGCGAATATCGGCAATCGTCACTGAAAACGGCTCTTTGCGATGCAGTACTGTAATTCTGGCCGGCGGTGCCTGGTCCAGCACGTTTTGCCGGAACCTTGGGCTAAGTCTGCCTTTGCTGATGACAATTGGGTCTGTGTTTCGCACTGCACCGCTGAATAATGCGCCCGAAAGATCTGTCACCGGCGCGGGATTTGCAATTCGAAAACGGTTGGATGGGGGTTATACCGTCTCCCATGGGAGCATTTCTAATTTTGACATCGTCCCAGATTCTTTTCGTTTCCTGAAAGACTTTCTGCCGTTGGCCTGGATGGCCCGAAATATTCTACGCCCCACCTGGACGAGCCGCTTTAAGACCGAGTGGCAGCAGAAAAAAAGGTGGTCGCTCGATGAACAGTCCCCTTTCGAACAGATCCGAACCCTGGATCCGATACCCATTCAAAGCACACTGGACAAAAGCAAGCGAAACCTCGCTCATGCTTTTCCAGCGTTTCAAGATATTGAGGTCGTCGAGAGTTGGGGGGGGCTGATTGATGCGACACCCGACGCCGTACCTGTCATTTCTCCTGTCGACAGCCTGCCGGGTTTCTTTCTGGCGACTGGGCTGTCGGGACATGGATTTGGCATTGGTCCCGCCGCAGGTCAACTGGCTGCAGATGTTGCCACCGCCTCTGAGCCGCTCGTTGATCCGACACCGTTTCAGTTTTCAAGATTCAGCGATGGCTCCCGCATTCATCCCATCGTAGGTATCTGAAAACGAATTCTAAAAGTTTTTTCCCGTTACGTTCTTTACGAGTGGCCCAGTGACTGATTGACCTCAGGCGCATGGAAACGGGCCACCTTTCCGGTCGGAGACAGAGGTTCGGTGTAGAAAAACGACGGTAATTCGTCATCGGCGTCGGTAAATCCGGCATCACGATTAAACTGATGCTCAAGAGCGAGAGTTTCTCTGCCCAATTCAGTGTAAAACTCTTCTGTCAATTCCGTACCATGCGCGTCGTTAATGGCGTTGATTACGAATGCGACGTTGGTATCCGTTACCCCGCGTCCAAAAATACATAACCCCAAAGAATCGGAACTGGCCATTACCAACTGAGACTCCAAACTGGCGGCGACGACTTCGTCGACGGTCATATCGGTGCAGTCCAACTTCGGTACATTGCCTGCTGTATGGTCGGCACCCTGCGCAGTTACCATCATGGTTATACCAGTCGCCTCGACAACCCGTGGGTCATAGGCACTGATCGCCTGTTGCTTGATCACGGGAACTCTCTCGACCTTGTAGTGCGCCCCAACACGTCCTGTTCCTTGCGCCCACAGTCGTCCGTTCTCAGAACCTATCCTGATCTCTTCGAGTACTTCTTCCATAAACCCAACGTCGCCAAATTTACCCAGGCCAGCGTCCATCAGTACCGCGATCATTGCACCGGTTTCTATCGTGTCTATCCCAAGATCATTCGCGATGAAATTGAGACGGGCCAGGTCATCCGGGTCTTTCAAGCCGCAGTTGGTGCCCAACAAACCCAGTGTTTCATATTCCACAGGAGACGCCAGTTCGTTACCGTCTTTATCGACATAAACATTGCTGCACTCGATGGTGCAGCCGGGCATACAGGCATGGGCGGTCTGACCGCCTCGTTCCAGTTGCAGCTCCCGGATATGCTGTCCGCCCATGGCCATGGTCTCATCATCTTCAACAATTCGGCCCTCACTAAAGTTACGCACAGGCAGACCGCCTAGATAATTCTGGACGTCGGCCATCAATGCGGTTCCATAAGTCGCCATGTTTTGAGCGATTTCATCCTTGTCAAGCTTGGCGTTATAGGCCTTCACAGCCCCCATCACTTTCTTTCGGTCATGCAGTTTGGGCATACGATTTAGATCCGCGACCACCGCTTTAACGCGCTTACTCGCCATGACAGCGCCGACCCCGCCTCTAGCTGCGAGTCGAGAAGGACGCAGGTCAGTATCACTGAAGGAGATTCCTGCCAGTAGTCCACCGTACTCACCGACTGGACCACACAAGCCTATACTGACCTTCTTGCCGTACCGCTCGTGCAGTCGAGCAGCGGCTTCAAAGTTGCCCAGACCCATATAAGGTTCGGCCGGGTCATACGTTATTTCACCCTCTTTCGAAATATGGATCACTATCCAATCATCCGACACACCGTGCAGGGTAAAACCGGCCATACCGAGCTGGCCTAACGCGAATCCAAAGGTACCGCCGGCATTCGCTTCCTTGATACCCCCGGTCAAAGGACTCTTGCAGCCTATACTCAGACGGTTCGCGTTGGAGAAGTTGGTGCCAGCGAAGGGCCCAGCAGAGAAAATCAGAGGATTTTCAGGCGACAACGGATCCACCCCAGCAGCCCCACATTCGACCAATGTCTTTGCTATCAAATAGCGGCCACTCCGGGCAATGGCTTCACCGTGTAGCTCATTCCGATCTACTGTCCGACTATTCAGGTCAATGTGAAGATACTCACGCATGTTTCGATTCCCCTGACAGATTTAGTGTTTTAACACCAACATTTTAGCACTGCCCCACGGCTTACTGGGGAAGTCTATCTACCACTTCACTTCCGTATTGCCGTCAACGCCTATTGCCTGTCCCGAGATATAGCGTCCCTGTTCAGAACACAAAAACAAGACCAACGCTGCTACGTCTTCTTTATCAATAAATACCTTCATCGAATTGGTATCGACAAACTCTCCTTTTACGGTGTTTTGATCGACACCTCGTAAACTCGCTTCAGCCGCAATAATACGGTCAATTCTTTTACCTTCGACTGAACCTGGACAGATCGCATTAACCCGGATGCTTCTCTGCCCGAGTTCGGCAGCCAATGATTTTGTCAGGCCGATCAATCCCCACTTGGAAGACACATAGGGCGTCCGATTCGGGACCCCATAAAGACCGGCACTTGACGAAAGATTAACGATAGAACCGCCTTTGGACCCTTCGAGCAGCGGTATTGCATGCCGGCAACAATAGTAAGCCCCCAGAAGATTGACCTCGATGGTTTTGACCCATTCCGATTCCGGCGCTGTCTCTAACGAACCTACAGGCCCACCGATACCCGCATTATTCACGAGTATATCTAAGCCGCTGAGTTTGGATTCGATCTCACTGAAAAGATCTTCCACCTCACGTGGCCGCGACACGTCGGTGACACGGGCATATAGACCGGTCTTCTGATGTTCCAATCCGGCGACCGCATCGGCGTCGTTGTCACATACGAATACCTTCGCGCCCGCCCCGAGAAATGACTCAGCAATAGACAAGCCTATGCCACTCGCGGCGGCAGTTACGAGCACACGCTTGTTATTCAACCCGGTCAGCTGAGTCATGAACGACCCGGCCCTGAGTCATCATCCGACCTGAACTCAAAACCACTCTCATATGCCGCGTCCATCAGCCAGCGAATCAGGTGATCGGCGTAGCTGCGCCGGACCACCACATCGAAAACAAAGTCGCCTGAACACTGCGAGACGGGCGTAATCAGAACATTCGCATGCGCCAAAATGGTCTGAGCACAACTCCCCTGCGCAAACACGTCGGGATGCAGGTTCAGCGTACACGCAGCCGACAGTACATCCCGGGACTGAACGCCACCTATACGCAGCAGCGACTGGCCACCGGTCAGATCGGTTACCGCCACGTGCAACCCGGACAGGGTGTCCTCAAGATCTTGTGTTATTGAGACTTGGGGGTTCTCAACTGTCATCAGCCACTCATCTGGACTCAGCCAGTGACAACACAGGCCTCCTGATCTGACAACAGTGTTTGGGCTAACCGGCGGCTCAATTCCGGTCACTCGCTGGACTCCGTCGAAAAACCGAGGATGAGTGCTGTCACCACGCAGATTGACAAATTGAGTCACGTTGATTTCGCTGAACCAGACACCATAGTCGCCGGTAACGCCCTGAAAAGATGTCTTCCAATCGATCTCCTCAAAAGGGGAATACTTACTACCGGGTATAGTCATGGTCTGCCAACACTCGGCCATTAAAACTCATTTATCTGGTTCTCTGTTCATTCAGCCAGTCTCCGGGCGTCTTCAATTAAGTAGTTTCATAGCAGTCGCAGAAATGATCCGCGCCACGGATAGCCTGTTCCGGCCGGCTTAGGTTTTATGCAGCTTGTTTTCCGGGTCATAAAACACCGAGTTTGTAATAGTCGCCTTGATGAGCTGACCGTCCAGTGTCGGGGCATAAACGGAGCCGCCCAGCCGACTGCGCCCACCTTTAACCAGTGCCAAGGCAATCGAATGACCTAAGACAGGACTGTAGTAACTCGACGTTACATGACCCGTCATTGGCACCGGATATTCCGTTGATGGTTCGTTAACCAGCTGCGTGCCTTCAGGTAGTACCGTCGCCGGCTGATCGGTAACGAGTCCCACGAATTGTTTTCGGTTCTCGCGCAACATGTCTGAACGAACAAGTGACCGCTTACCGATGAAGTCTTTGGTTTTTGAAACTATCCAATCCATACCAAGGTCAGCCGGTGTCACAGAGCCGTCAGTATCCTGCCCAACGATGACATATCCCTTCTCAGCCCGCAGGACATGCATGGTTTCCGTGCCATAGGGTGTAATATCAAACTCGCCGCCAGCCTCCATCAATGATTCCCACAGAGCAACACCGTCGTCCGCAGGCACGTTAATTTCATAAGCCAGTTCCCCGCTGAAACTGATCCTGAATACCCGTGCGGTGATACCGGCCACTGTACCTTCCCGCAGACTCATAAAGGGGAAAGCGTCCACAGATAAATCAATATCAGAACAAAGCTGCCCCAACAGTAACCGGCTATTGGGTCCGGCTATACTGGCGACAGCCCAGCGGTCAGTGACCGAGGTGAAATACACCTTTAACTCTGGCCATTCGGTCTGGTGCCATCTTTCCATCCACGCCAGGACATGTGCCGCACCGCCGGTCGTAGTGGTCATGTAGTAATGGTTTTCACTCAACCTGGAACTGACGCCATCATCCATGACCATGCCATCGTCTCCGAGCATTAACCCATAGCGACATCGGTTAATCTCGAGCTTCGACCAGGCGTTGGTATAGATTCGATTAAGAAATTCAGCTGCATCGCTGCCGCGAATTTCTATCTTTCCAAGTGTAGAGGCATCCAACAGACCGACACCTTTTCGTGTAGCCAGGCACTCCCGGCTTACGGCACTCTCTATAGTTTCGCCGGGTTCAGGGTAATACCACGGCCGCTTCCACTGCCCAACGTTCTCAAAAACTGCACCGCGAGCCACATGCCAATGATGCATAGGGGTTTTTCTGACAGGATCGAAATGTACAGCCCCCAATTCTCGACCTGCGATAGCACCGAAGGTCACCGGAGTGTAGTTGGGTCTGAACGTAGTGGTACCGGTGGCCGGGATAGACTGCCCCAAGTGTTCGGCAAGTATTGCCAAGCCATTTATATTTCCGGTCTTACCCTGATCAGTACCAAAGCCCAGAGCGGTATATCGCTTAACATGCTCTATAGAGCGGTACCCCTCTCGTGCTGCGAGTACGATGTCCGCAACTGTTGTGTCATTCTGGTAATCCACAAATTTCCTGCCGCCACGGCCCGGCAAAACACCATCAGGGACGTTCCACATCGGTTCTATACCTGAACCAACTCCCCCTGAGACAAAAGGATAATCTATGTTCACGGGCACTTGACCCGTCTCTCGCAGTGCATTTTTCGCGGCATCAATTCCGTCTCTCAGGCAGTTATCCAGTTGAAAACTGCCTCGGGCTGACCCAGCAGACCGTTCGGACTGCACAGAATCACCAGGTAGGAAGCAGGCTCGACTGTCATCGTATCTGGGCTGACCACCAGACTGACAGTGAAGGTGAATCGCCGGATTCCAACCCCCGGAAATCGCGAGCAGTTGGCAGTCCAGCAAACCCTTTTGGGCCAGTACGTCCCGACCGTCGGGCGATAGCCGGCATAATTCCACAGCCCTCAAACCCCGTCGACTGCTTTTCGTGCCGCCGACACCATGCCCCGCGTAGACCGGAATACCCAGCGCGTCCATTTGCGAAAGCCGCTCCTCGGGTGGTTTGTGCCGAATGTCTATGAGGCCTTTTACCTCCATACCAGCATCGTGCATGTCGACAGCGGTTTGATAGGCTGAGTCGTTGTTCGTAAAAACAGCCCCAGTACTGGCAAGTCGAACAGCGTAACGATTGATGTACGTTCGAACCGCTGAAGACAGCATGACACCCGGGCGGTCATTGTCAGCGAACACCAGGCCCCGTTCTATGGCCCCGGTGGCCAGTACGACCTGGCGAGCTCGAACCCGCCAGTTGCGTTCTCTGGCAACAGTGTTGCCCATGCTACCCCGGTGGTCGGTACGCCGTTGGTTAATCACCAGAAAATTATGGTCGTAATAACCTGAGACGGTGCTTCGGGGCAGCAGTAACACGTTGTCCATCGAAGACAATTCCTTCAGTAAACCTTCCAGAAACGCCCATGCGGCGATGCCCGACACGTACTGTGTACTAGAGAGCAGGTCACCACCCATTTCAGCTTGTTCATCTGCAACAATGACTCGGGCACCTGAGCGACCCGCAACCAGCGCAGCCATCAGCCCGGCGGGTCCGGCACCGACAACCAATACATCGCAATGTGCGTTTCGCTTGTCATATCGGTCGTTGTCAGGCCCAGTGGGTGCATGGCCCAGTCCAGCTGCGCGCCGTATGTGACCCTCATACCAGCCCCACAGGAAACGAGGGCGCATAAACGTTTTGTAGTAAAACCCCGCTGGCAATAAGCGGCCAATTCGATTGTTGATCGCGTACAGGTCAAATTGAAGACTCGGCCAGCCGACAACAGTCGATGCTGATAACCCATCAAACAATTCAACCTGTGTCGCCTTTAGATTTGGTACTGTCGACGCGCCCTCCCCCAGCTGGACAATCGCATTCGGCTCTTCGGATCCACTTCCGAATACACCTCGCGGACGGTGGTACTTGAAACTGCGGCCAAAGAGCCGCAACCCGTTGGCCAATAATCCCGATGCCAGGGTATCGCCTTCAAAGCCCTGGTAATTACGGTCATTAAATGAAAACTCTATGGGTCGGCCGCGGTTGATTCGGCCACCAGATGGAAGACGCTGGGCCTTCACTTGACTATACCCTCTGGCGGCTGCTCACCGATCCTGTATACCGCCTCGATTTGATAGGACTGGCTGTCTCTGACGGCATTGAACCAGCGGCGGCAACCCGCTGTGTGGCACCACTGTTCGAGAAATCTGCCCTTTGTGTTTTTGCGATTGAACAGATAGTCGCCCCAGGCTTCATCGGAAAGCGTTTCAGGCTCCGCCGGTCTTACAATGTGGGCTTCACCCCCGTAACTGAACTCCGTCTGGTCACGTGGCCCACACCAGGGACAGTCAATCCTCAGCATTCAGCCCCTCCTGTAAACCAAGATCAGTGCGCAACACCGGCAGCTCCGTGTTCATCGATCAAAGCGCCCGTGTAAAATCGGTTGAGATCGAATGCTGCATTCAATTCATGCGGCGTGTTGCGTGCGATTGTGTAAGCAAACACCCAGCCCGAACCCGGTGTTGCCTTGAATCCTCCCGTACCCCAGCCACAGTTAAAATACAAACCTTTTACGGGTGTCAGTGAAATAATGGGGCAGGCATCTGGGCAGACATCAACAATTCCACCCCACTGCCGAAGCATTTTGACTCTGCTGAAATTCGGAAAGAGCTCGACAATTGCAGCGATATTTCCTTCGATAACCGAATAGCTGCCCCTTTGGCCATACCCGATATAAGGATCTATGCCGGCACCAACCACGAGTTCGCCTTTATCGGACTGGCTGATGTAGCCGTGGACAGCATTCGACATAATCACCGTATTGAGCACAGGCTTTAAAGGCTCCGAAACCAGTGCCTGTAGAGGGTGACTCTCGATAGGCATCCGCAGACCAGCATAGTCTGCCAGCACACTCGAATGACCGGCTGCAACAATACCGACCTTGGATCCTGCAATGAAACCGCGAGTTGTTTCAACGCCTGTCACCGATCCATTTTTCTGACGGATACCAGTCACCTCGCAGTTCTGAATGATATCGACCCCATATCGGTCCGCACCCCGCGCAAAGCCCCAGGCGACCGCGTCATGACGGGCAACACCTCCGCGGGGCTGGAACGACGCGCCAAGAATTGGGTAACGTGTCTGTTGCGAAATATTAATAGTCGGTTCGATCTGCTTGATCTGGGCGGGGGTCAGCACTTCGCTGTCGATTCCGTTTAGCAGATTGGCGCTGGAACGTCGAACAATGTCCCGCAAATCCTGAAGCGAATGACCGAGGTTCATCACTCCGCGCTGACTGAACATGACGTTGTAGTTCAGTTCCTGACTGAGTCCCTCCCACAGCTTCAGTGATTTTTCATAAAGACAGGCAGCCTCGTCCCACAAATAATTGGAACGAACTATTGTGGTGTTGCGACCGGTATTTCCACCACCGATCCAGCCCTTTTCGAGTACCGCGATTCTGGCAATCGAATGTTCTTTTGCCAGGTAGTAAGCAGTCGCAAGGCCGTGCCCACCTCCACCCACTATGATCACATCGTAAGCAGGTCTAGGATCCGGACTCCGCCAAGCCTCGGGCCAGTTCTGATGATAACTGAATGCGTTTCGTACCAGGCTGAAAATCGAGTACTTATTTTTCATCTACGCTAAAGAAAAGAGTGGTCTGACTATTTGTCTGCGTACACCGGAAAACGTGAACACAAATCCAATACCTGTGTTCGCACATTGTCCACCACACTCTCATCACCCATGTGATCAAGGATATCGCTGATCCAGTCCGCAACCTGTCGCATCTCAATCTCACTAAATCCTCGTGTGGTACTGGCTGGCGTGCCGATACGAATCCCGCTCGTGACGAATGGTGAGCGAGGATCATTGGGTACGGAATTTTTGTTGACCGTGATATAAGCCCTGCCGAGCGCCGCATCTGCATCCTTGCCGGTGATATCCTTACCGATCAGATCAACCAAAAACAGGTGGTTATCGGTACCACCCGACACAATCTTGTACCCTCTTTCAATAAACGAATCTGCCATCGCCTGCGCATTACTGATCACCTGCTGTTGGTAGAGCTTGAACCCTGGTTCAAGCGCCTCTTTCAATGCAACCGCCTTTCCTGCAATCGCGTGCATTAGCGGACCGCCCTGAGTACCCGGGAACACCAACGAGCTCAGCTTCTTTTCGACGGCTTCATTTGCGCGGGCCAGAATCATGCCGCCACGGGCGCCACGCAGCGTCTTGTGCGTTGTGGTGGTGGTGACATCAGCAATTGAAACTGGACTGGGGTAGAGTCCTACTGCTACGAGGCCGGCGACATGCGCCATATCGACGACAAGGTATGCACCGACGGAATCTGCTATCTCCCGGAATCTTGCCCAGTCAACAATGCGGCTATAGGCTGAAAACCCCGCCATAATTAACCGAGGTTCGTTTTTCTTCGCCAGGCTTTCTACCTGATCATAATCGATTTCTCCGTTTTCGTCATTCAACCCATATTGCACGGCGTTGTACAGCTTTCCGGAAAAATTCACCGCAGCACCATGGGTTAAATGGCCACCGTGTGCGAGACTCATACCAAGAATGGTGTCACCGGGCTCCGCAAGTGCCATATAGACTGCTGCATTAGCGCTGGACCCTGAGTGTGGCTGGACATTTACGTAGGCCGCACCAAAAAGTTCTTTCGCGCGATCTATGGCCAACTGCTCAGCCACATCCACATATTCGCACCCGCCATAGTACCGTTTGCCTGGATATCCTTCTGCATACTTATTGGTAAGCACCGATCCCTGGGCTTCAAGTACTCGGGGGCTGGTGTAGTTCTCAGAGGCGATCAGTTCTATGTGATCTTCCTGACGCTGTCTCTCATTCAGCATCGCAGCCCACAATTTCTCATCATAACCTTCTATACGTTCTGTCATCCTAAACATCGTTATCACCTCGTAAAAAGTACACTGGCTGATGCAGCTTCATCTGATATGGACCGGCATATCAACTTTTGTTCGCTGCGCAGTTGACACAACCCCTTGGGCATTCGGTCATAGCCTGCCGACAGGCCTGTGACCTCGAATTCTAGTGGAGCTAACGAATAACCCCAACAAAGACATTTAATCGAGCGTATCAATAGCAGTTATTTAACTGCAGATTCACATCTGTTCTGAACAACGCGACCTGAGTTTTTCAAGCACAGATACTGGTACATCATCCAGACCGTTGCAGAGATCCTGCACAACTGACGAGATTCGCCGAACCCGCATGGCGTCCAGCCGCACCGGTAGTACGCTCAGCGCTTTTTGCACACTCTCCAGATCACTGTAACTTCCAAGAAACAGAGTGAACCAACGTTTGCCCGAAACGCTGCTACTGAAATAGCTGACGCGATCATCAAATGATCCAGCACGATAAAATTGCCGTATCAGCATCTCACTGGTCGAACTTAAGAGCTCCAGTGTGTATCGTTCGGGTGCCTGAGCAAGCAACCACTGATAGTCATTGCGATTGAGCGGTACTGTCATTACTGATTCAGACGGCGCTGGCTCCCCCTTCGTCTGTCCAGTGCTCTGCACTTCCAACGGTACCTCGCTCAGCTTTGCGGCATTCTCCTTCGTCGACACCGCGTCGGCGTTGTCTTGAGCACGAAGAAAATCAGCAAGTGCTGCAATGCCGGTATCCTTGTAGCTGTCCTCTGACCGTAGTCGGTACTCATTCTGCCAAATCCGTTGTAGGGACGCGGGGTCATCGGCCTGCTCAACCAGGCCCAGTACTGGCGTCCAGCCGGTAAACGGACCCGGCACTGCCAACTCTGCCCAGGGCTCAGCCAGATCGACAAATTTCAGCCACCGATTCTTACCCAGATCCATTACGATCGGGGCTGATTCTTGAACAGATGCTATGCCTGAACGCAGTACTGCTCCTTCTGCTACCTTCACGTTCGATCCGGAAACCTGTTCGATGTCATTAACGTCAACCCATCCGGTCAACGACTGACTGAGTTCCACCAGATACCAGTCGTTTTGCCGTTCAATAATCCTGACGAGCTCTCCCGTCCCGGCTTCAGCCAGAATGACCGAGAGTCGGTTGAATGCGCTATAGATCCAGACTGCTACCGGTCCGACCCGAGCGTACTGACTGGCCGAGCCGCTGCGCGCTTTCGACTTGCTCAGTTCAGTGAGGTTCTCAAGCAGCAGACCGGCTGCCGGACTACCGCTTTTCAGTGCCGCCGTCAGCCATTTTTCCGCATCTTCAAGATTTTCGGATACGCCTGCGCCGTACAAGTAGGCAGTGCCGATACCGTACTGCGCTGCTGCGTTTCCATTGCCCGCCGCTGCCCGCCACCACTCCAAGCCATGCTCACGATCCGAAGTCAGCCCTTTGCCACTGAGGTATACAGCGCCGAGTAGGTATTGCGCCCGCGGCTCACCCTGTTCGGCTGCACGGCTGAGCCAATAGACCGCCTCTTCAGTACTGACAACAATACCGGTCCCGTGCAGGAACATCAGTCCCAGCCTATACTGCGCGTCGACATCGCCTTCGTAAGCCAGCAGCATCCACATCTCGAGCGCCTTCTGATACTCGCCCGACTTATAGGCTTTAAGTGCTTCACCTGAACCGGCAAAAGAAACCACTGGCGCTGAAAGTAATACTAGAACACCCAAGGTAAGGGCCACACGTATCAACAAACCAGCCATACGATCACACCAGTTGAGCAACAGTGACGACCGGCGTTGACACATTGTTCTCATACCCGGGAAAAGCAAATCAGCTCGGACCATGAGGGACGACTACTGGGCCGTACCCTGGGTTTTCTGGCGCCAGCGTTTCAGGCTCTGCAGCGACCGTCTTCCATGATAGGTGATCTGCTCATCCGGGTAACGCCAGTGCTTACCGACTGGGCACGCCAGCCGCGAGAAACAACGATCGCCACAGCCCGAACGAGGCAATAGACGCTGTTCCATACAGGCCTGTATATCGAGTATGGATCCATACTGGACAGCTCCTGCGGGACATGCGGATTCACAGGGTTTAGCCTGACAGCTCTGGCACGGCGCCTCACCCGGTTCATATGCACTTGGTGGCAGTGGAACATCGATCAGAAACACTGCCCTAAATGCAAACCAGGGGCCATAGCGTGGATGCAGATCGATGCCGATCGGCGATGGATAACTCCAGCCAGCGAACTGTCCAAGTTTCTGCAGCGGCAACGGCAGTGGTCCCGGATACAGCAGATCCACCTCCGTGCACCTCCAGAACTCTAAAGCCACCGTGTGAACGCTCGACACTGCGTCGTCATCGAAAGGATCAGGACTGCTTTCGAGTTTGTTCTTGACACGATTCCATAAGCCCGGCCCTCCCATCCCCAACAGCACCAGCCTGGGGCTTTTTCTGACCTCGACCCCCAATGCGATCAGTGATTGGATCAATTCTTCCGGCAATCGGGCCGTATCGACAACCTGCAACAGATTGAATCCCCGATCGTTGAGCCATTCACTCCCGGCGTTGTTGTTCATTGATTTCATTGGCATCGCGGTCTGAAAATGCGCGGTCTGTCCGATAAACATATTTCGACAACCGCTCGGCCAGCTTGGGTATAGTGCTGACCATTAAAAGATCTGCTGCTAAGACTACCTAGAAAACATTGTCTTGAAAACACTTTTGGTTCATGGTCACCGTGGTGCCAGAGGGAATCGCCCCGAAAACACCCTAGCGGGGTTTACGTTTGCCGCTGAGGCGGGCGTCGATGGCCTCGAACTCGATATCAGAATCAGTACTGATTCCCAAATTATCGTACACCACGATGAGCAGCTCAATTGCGACCTCACCCGTAATCACGCCGGGCAGTGGCTGGAACACAACGGGCCCGCCATCGGCGACCTCACCCTGGCAGAGCTAAAACAATTTGATATCGGTCGAATAAATCCGGTTTCGGAGCTATCCAAGCTGTTCCCGATCCAGGTTCCAGTAGACGGCGAGAGGATTTGCACCCTGTCTGAAGTCGCGCAATTTTGCAAGAATCTCCAGACTGGTGCGCCAACGCTGAATATTGAGCTCAAGTCGGATCCACTTCAATCTCACGCCATACGACCCCCGCATGAATATGCCCTACTCGTAGTACGAGAAATCGAAAAGCTCGCGCTGTTGGATATCAGTTGGGTTCAATCCTTCGATTGGAGCCTCCTGCGCCAAGTGCAACAGCTTTGTCCTGAGATCACCACCTGCTATCTGACCTGCCAGGATCCTGGTTACGATACGGTCGGCGGCCAGAGAGGTTCACCGTGGTTAGCCGGTTTCGACCTCGTGCATTTCGACGGCAATATCGCGGCTGCAGTCCGCGCAGCTGGCGGTCGGATCTGGGGACCGTCTATCGACGACCTGTCTAACCGACGAGTCGATGAGGCGCGCGCTGTGGGCATGCCGATTCACTGCTGGACTGTGAATCGCAATGACGAGATAAAACAACTCATGAAGTGGCAGCTCGCCGGGCTGACTACAGACTACCCGGAACTCGCTGTCCGACTAACGCACAGAAGATAATCTCCAGGCCATGTTGAACCACGGCATCAAAGATCAGCAGGCGAATAAGCTGTTCGCGCTTTTCCTGGTCGTCCATATGGCGATGTGGACCCTTCTGCCTGGACTGACCAGGCACGAGCTCGATAGTGACAGCATGATGCACTTTGTCTGGGGGCAAGAATGGATGCTGTCCTACTACCTGCACCCCCCTTTTCTGCCATGGGTCGTTGCCGGATTCCTTAAGCTCACCGGCATTTCTAACTGGAACTACCTGTTGCTGTCCCAGATCAATATCGCCATCGCCTTTATAGCAATCTATCTGCTCGCGCGGCAATTCCTCAGACCTGCACAGGCATTAGCCGCCGTCTGCCTTCTGGAATTCATCCCTTACTACAGTTTTTTTAGCATTCGACTGAACCATAGCTCCCTGTTGATATCCATCTGGGCATTAACGGTTCTATTCGCCTACTATGCTATAAGCCGAAGAAAAATGGTGTATTGGATCGCTCTAGGGATTTGTCTTGCAATCGGCATGCTTACCAAGTACTACGCCGTAACCTTAGTCGGTGCTATTGGCCTCTACACTGTTTCTACCCGATCGGGTCGCGCACAGATGGGCACCCTTGGCCCTTATGCGAGCGCGCTGGTGCTCGCTCTGCTGCTCTATTTCCATGTGGATTACGTGTATGAGCATAGAATCGGTACAGTTCAGCATATCGGCGACTATTTCTTTCTCGATTCGTTACAGATCCGATGGAAATCGATCAGTTTTTTCCTGGCACAGCTTATTTACCTGACACCGGCGGTGGTCGCGTTCATGCTGGCGACCTACAGTTCCTCGCTGTCCCAGCGGTTGCTGGCTCTCCTCAGATTCCCGAACCTGCCGGAGCATGCTGGACTTATATATGTCGTAATGATTTTTCCGCTACTGGTCACTGTGATCCCTGGTTTGATACTTGGAGTGGACATGTCAAGTCGCTGGGGCGGCCCGATACTCATTACAGCAGGGATCATGCTCATTTTGCAGTTTCCCATCAACTTGACCGGTATCCAGTGTCGGCGGATTGTGATTGGCTCCATTGTTTACGCCATACTGCTTCCGCTGGTCATGCTGGCTGTCATCAGTCAGGGGGGTATCGAGTCACGCCACAGCTTTCCAGGAAAGGAACTGGCAGCCACCGTGACACGCCTGTGGCATGACTCGTTCGAGTCTAAACTCAAATTGGTCGGTGGCGGCTGGATGGCACCTGACAGTATCGCCTTTCATTCGATCGACCATCCGTCAGTACTTCAACACCTAAGTTACCAGTGGAGCCCCTGGATCGGTAAAAAAGATATTGAAAATCATGGGATTGCGATCATCTGCCTGTCTGATGACGACCTATGCCTAAAAAATGGGAGCAAAATGTTCCCGGCTTCCGAGTTTCGGACTCTTACCATCAAGGGAAACGATTACGCTCTGTCGCACTCCAGAACGCAGCAGTTCCGATACTTTCTAGTACCACCAGGGACAACAGACATTGAACTGGACAATGTACTGCACACACCTCGCCGCTGAACCTGGCTGAGACCTTGATTCCCGGGCACCCAGTGGCATTAGCCATGGTCAAAATGATGTCAAGCTTCAGCAGAACACACACCGAAACGCTACTATGACCCCGATGCTACTGACAATCTCGCTCGAAACCTTAGGCCTGATCTTTTCGCGACGGACTATTTCCCGGAAATACCGACATGACTGACACAATGCTGGCAATCGCAATTCCTGAGCCAGGCGGGCCCGATGCGCTCAAGCCCAGTTCAGTACCCATTCCACAGCCGGCACCAGATCAAATTCTGATTCGCAATATGGTCGCTGGCGTTAACCGGCCCGACTGCGCTCAGCGACAAGGCAACTACCACCCGCCGGCTGATGCAAACCCGCTGCCCGGCCTCGAAGTGGCAGGTGAGGTTGTAGCGGTCGGTGGAGAAACCCGCCGTTATAAACCCGGCGATCATGTTACGGCGCTCACCCACGGCGGAGGTTATGCAGAATATACCGCTGTACATGAACGGCACTGTCTGCCATGGCCCGAAGACTACGACGCCCAACTGGCCGGCGCTATACCGGAAAATTATTTCACGGTTTACTACAACGTTTTCACTCGCTCTCGACTTACATCCGGCGAGACCTTTCTTGTACACGGTGGCAGCAGCGGCATTGGTCTTGCGGCCATCCAGCTGGCCAAGGCGTCTGGCGCCACCGTTATCACCACTGCCGGCACAGACGAAAAATGTTCCTTTTGTGAGTCCATAGGCGCTGACAAGGCTGTCAATTACCGGACCGAGGACTGGCCAGGGATCGTGCGAGAGTTTGCTGGCAGAAAAAAGATTGATGTAGTTCTAGATATGGTCGCCGGGGACTATGTCCAGAAAAACATCGATTTGCTCGGACGGGATGGTCGGTATGCATTAATTGCATTTCTTGGTGGAAGCACAGCTGAAGTCAATTTCGGGAGAGTCATGATGAACCGGCTCAGTATTTCTGGCTCAACTCTGCGGCCGCAAAGCCTGGATGAAAAGGCCCAGATTGCTGGTGACGTTGAACGCATCGTCTGGCCAATGTTCGAAAAAAACAAGGCCAGACCTCACATTCACTGCACTTTTCCACTCCACCAGGCAGCCCAAGCCCATCGCCTCATGGAAAGCAGCAGCCACATAGGGAAAATTCTTCTGACCATTGAGTGAACGGCTGCCCGCGCCTACGATTCTGCAAACACGGCGACGACACTGTTCTAATGTCCTGATTCTACGGTATGCTGTTGTACGTGCTTGCACCTGATAAATAGTGAACTCGAATAATGCCCAGTATCTATGACGTCGACCTTGATCGCTGTGATGCCAACTATGTGCCGCTGAGTCCGTTGAGTTTTTTAGGTCGCGTGGCTCGAGTTTATCCAGACCACCCGGCAATTATCCATGGCAGCACCCGAAGAAACTGGAAGGAAACCTCAGACCGATGCTATCAACTGGCTGCAGCGCTGGCAAAGCGGAACATCGGACCTGGGGACACAGTATCTGTGATGGCACCAAATATTCCCGCTCTGTACGAAGCTCACTTCGGCGTACCGATGACAGGTGCTGTGCTCAATGCCCTGAACATACGCCTGGACGCCAAGACACTTGCTTTTATCCTAGAACATGGGGAGGCAAAAGTCCTCATCACCGACACCGAATTTGCACCTGTCATCAAGGATGTCCTGCACACCTGTAAGCAGGAGCTGCTGGTAATTGATATCGATGATCCTGAGGGACCCGGCGGCGAACGACTGGGTGAACTGACTTACGAGGAACTTCTGACTGAAGGTGAATCGGACTACACCTGGTCACCACCGGAAAGTGAATGGGATGCAATTGCGCTGAACTATACCTCTGGCACCACGGGCAATCCGAAAGGGGTCGTCTACCATCATCGTGGCGCCTATCTCAATGCAAGCAGTAATATTATCGGCTGGAACCTGGGTCATCACCCCACGTATCTCTGGACCTTGCCGATGTTCCACTGCAACGGCTGGTGTTTTCCCTGGTCTCTCGCCGCTGTCGGGGGGACCAGTGTTTGTTTACGCAACGTTAGCGCATCTGCCATCTTCGACGCGATCGCTGATTATGGTGTAACTCATTTCTGCGGCGCTCCGGTGGTTCTCAATCTGATCATCAATGCAACTGAATCCGAAACCAGGGATTTTGATCACACTGTCGAGGTGATGACAGCGGCTGCACCGCCGCCTGCTGCGGTTCTGGCCGCAATGGAAAGTGCAGGATTCGCCATGACCCATGTGTATGGGTTAACAGAGACTTATGGCCCTGCTGTCATCTGTGCGTGGCATCCGGAATGGAACGCCCTCAAACCTGCAGAACGGGCCGAAATCAAATCCCGGCAAGGCGTGCCATACCACATGCTTGAGGACCTTAAGGTTCTTGATCCCCAAACCATGAATTCGGTCAACCCAGATGCCTCACAACTGGGCGAGGTCATGTTTCGAGGCAATATAGTAATGAAGGGCTACCTCAAGAACCCTAAGGCGACTACAGAAGCCTTTGCCGGCGGGTGGTTCCATTCTGGTGATCTTGGCGTCCTGTATCCCGACGGGTATACCCAACTCAAAGACCGTTCAAAGGACATCATCATTTCAGGTGGTGAAAATATATCTTCAATTGAAATTGAGGATGTGCTTTATCGGCACCCCGATGTGCTCGAAGCGGCGGTGGTCGCCCGTCCAGACGACAAATGGGGTGAAACGCCCTGTGCTTTTATTACCCTTAAGGATACGGCCTCCGGGGTCACCGAAGAAGAAATTATCGTTTTCTGTCGTGAGCAGATGGCACACTTCAAAATACCCAAAACAGTTATGTTCCTAGATCTACCTAAAACATCTACAGGTAAAGTACAAAAATTCAAGTTACGTAAAAGAGCCGAAGCACTGGACAGCCTGTAAGCACAACAATCAGCCTTTGTCCTGAGTGACTTACCATGACCTATTCCGGAGTTTTATCGACAAATCACACCAGCTTTACGGTATCCGACCTGAATCGGAGCATTGCCTTTTTCCGAGATGTTCTCGGATTCACTGCCACACCCAAACTGCCGCGGTCTAAATCAGTCATTCAGAGCATAACCGGTGTCGACGAAGCGGACGTCATGATTGCCTATTTACGCGGACCGGGCCACACCTTGGAACTGATCGAATATCTTGGTCCACCAAATCGCAGCGAAGTCCGACCCCGCCCCTGCGATGTAGGATTTGCCCATATCGCCTTTGATGTTGAAGACATCGATGCGATCCTGACTCTGTCCTTGGAACACAATGTGTTCCCGATCGGTCAAGTAACTACAGTCGATCAGGGGCCGAACCAGGGCGGCAAGGCCGTTTATCTGCGTGATCCTGACGGCATCACAGTCGAATTGATACAAAAACCTGTTACATCAAAGCGCTGAATCTGTAGCAACACAACTGCCCCCATGATCCACTGTCTTAGGGCGAATGTTACCCGTCCAGGTTGAACGGATCGTCGATGGACCGGCTTGGAAAAAGGGGTAACCTGGTCAATCGCTACTACTGCATGCGACCCGTCGTGTGACCCAACAACATCGGTAACCAAACGGGCTTACTTAACTCTTGCGCAACTGTAGACCCCCTATTCCGAGCGTCATGTTCCAACTCCATCGATGTACTGGTATTCCACCTTGAGGTTACGCACACACTGCTGGATCGGCCCACGACGCGTCAAAGCGGCCATACCCAGAGGATCATGGGTACACCCACTGCGACCACCAGCACTTCCAGCGGCAACCCCATCCTCCAGTAGTCACCGAAACGGTATCCACCCGGCCCCAGGATAATAGTATTGTTCTTGTGTCCGATGGGGGTCAGAAATGCACAGGATGCAGCGACGGCAACCGCCATCAGAAACGGATCTGGACTGACCTCAAGCCGCACGGCCAGTTCGACAGCAATGGGTGCTGCAATCAGAGCAGTGGCCACGTTGTTGAGCATGTCCGACAGCGTCATCGTTACAACCATGATTATGATCAGAATAAATACAACAGGCAGTCCGTCAGTCCACTCGATAATGGTCTTTGCAATCAACTCAGCAGCGCCGCTGCTTTCAAGTGCGATGCCTATCGGAATCAATGAACCCAGCAATACAATGACAGGCCACTCGATCGACTCGTACAACTGCGATAAAGGCACCAGTCCAGCGATCACATAAACCAGAGCGGCAGCTGCCAGGGCGACTGGCAGATAGACCACACCGGTCGTCGCAGCGGCGATAGCAGCTGCAAAAAGACCGATTGCCAACCAGGCCTTTTTCCGTTGAATCACCACAAGCCCCCGCTCGGCCAATGGCAGGCAACCCAACCATCCAGCCACATCCGGCAGTTCGTCCTCCGACCCGGACAGCAACAGAATATCGCCAGCTCTGATCTTTAACTTTCTAATTCTTTCTCTGAATTGACGGCCTTGTCTTGACACGCCAAGAAGCATGCTATTGTGCCTGGCGGCGAGTCGGAAACTCATTGCAGAACGGCCCTGAATTCGGGCACCTTCTGGAACCACTACCTCTAATAAAACTTGGTTGTCTGCCAAAACGCCTGCGTTTTTCTGCGCTGATGCATATTCAAGGCCGGCGGCACCGATGAACTTATCCATAAACTCCACACCCCCTTGAATAACGACAAAATCACCGGTTCTGACAATCCTTCCCCGGGCAAATCCGGACATACGCCGACCCGCACGAATCAGACCGAGCACAGCAACGTCATACTCCTCAGCCAGCGGGTACAGTTGATCAAGGGTATTGCCTACAACTGTGGCGTCTTCTGTGACCTGGGCTTCTGCAACATAACCGGTAAGGTCCTGCAATTCCTGCCGGGTATTGTGGCGGCTACGCTCAACAGGTAACAGCCGCCAACCTACAAGAGAGACAAAAACAACACCAACCACAGCCACGACGATACCCACAGCTGCAAAATCGAACATGGTAAACGGGTCCCCGAGCGCTTCCCCCCGAAAAGTTGCAACAACGATATTTGGCGGTGTACCAATCAGCGTCACCATGCCGCCGAGGATGGTTGCAAACGATAGCGGCATCAGCGTCAGCGAAGGACTGCGTTTGGCGCGAACAGCAGCTTCCATATCTACAGGCATCAGCAATGCAAGCGCGGCAACGTTATTCATCAGCGCCGACAGTGCTGCTCCAATTACCGAAATTAGACTGATATGGGCAGACAGAGACGCGCTACCACGAATTACAGAACGGGCTATCAGATCCACTGCTCCAGAATTTGCCAAACCGCGACTGACTATAAGAACCATGGCCACAATGACTGTGGCCGGATGGCCAAAGCCGGCAAAAGCCGCTTCTTCGTCGACCAGACCACTTAGAACCGCAAGGGTCAGGGCAGCAAACGCCGCGAGATCGTATCGAATACGGCCCCAGACCAGCATCACAAACAGCAGTCCTAACAGGATAAACAGGCCCGATTGTTGGTAGGTCATAGTGATGAATCAGTACAATGGTGAACAGTGGGGGTCTACTTGGGCTGCATCCGGATAGCGCCATCAAGACGGATCACCTCGCCGTTGAGCATTTCATTGTCGACAATATGCTCGACCAGCGATGCGTATTCCTCTGGCTCACCAAATCTCTGTGGAAATGGAACCTGGTCGGCGAGACTGTCCTGTGCCTCCTTCGGCAGACCGGAGAGCATCGGTGTTTTAATCAATCCCGGTGCGATGGTCATTACCCGTATTCCAAATCGAGCAAGCTCGCGCGCGGCTGGCAGCGTCAGTGCGACCACACCGCCCTTGGACGAACTGTATGCAGCCTGCCCGATTTGTCCGTCGTAGGCCGCTACCGATGCGGTGTTGATAATGACACCGCGGCTACCACTGTCTCCGATCAGCTCCAGTTCTGACATCGCTGCAGCAGTCAGGCGTAGCATGTTGAATGTTCCAATCAGGTTCACATTAATGACTTTTTGATAGTCGTCCAGATCATGGGGACCATCGCGACCAACAATACGGCTGGCTAAAGCGATGCCCGCACAGTTGACGACCACCCGCGGCGGCCCTATCTCAGCCACAACTCGCTTCACTGCAGATCCGGCAGACTGCGCATCGGCAACATCACAAGCGATACCAACACCATCGAATTCATCTGCCTTGTCCTGGGCCGCAGTTTCGTTAAGATCGAGAACCGCAACCCGAGCCCCTCTTGCGGCCAATGCGCTCGCTGTGACGGCGCCCATACCGGACGCGCCCCCCGTCACCACAGCTGATTGATTACTCAGGTCCATAAATTGCGTCCTCCGGGTCGTGCCGTTTCTTGACCGATTCAACATTGCCTGCTTTATAGAAGAATTTGTCGCATTAGAGGCTTCCATGTGTGGCTGCGCACCGTTAATCTACGCCGATTGGCATTCACAAAAGGCGGCATCTAATGAGTGAAGATACGATCCCCGTGGAACGCGAGTCTATGGAAGTCGATGTCGTAATTGTCGGTGCTGGGCCGGCGGGACTTTCAACGGCCTGCCGCCTGATGCAACTGGCTCAGGAGCACGATAAAGAAATCAGTGTTGTTGTGCTTGAGAAGGGTTCCGAAGTGGGTGCTCATATTCTCTCGGGCGCCGTAATAGAACCCAGAGCCCTGTCAGAACTCTTTCCCGACTGGCAGGAACGCGATGCCCCGTTGAAGACCCCGGTTGTGCGAGACGAGGTCTTCTTCTACCTCAATGAAACGAAGACTATAAAGGTGCCTAACCTGATTATCCCTCGAACCATGCACAACCATGGCAACTACATCGTCAGCCTGGGTAAAGTCGTGCGATGGCTGGGAGAGCAGGCTGAGGCGATGGGTGTAGAGATTTTTCCGGGCTTTCCCGCCAGTGAGGTTCTATTCAGCGAACTCGGTGCAGTCAAAGGCGTCGCGACAGGGGAAATGGGCGTGTCATCTACAGGCAACCGCAAACCCGCCTACGAACCTGGCATGGAACTGCATGCTAAATACACTGTATTTGCGGAAGGCTGTCGCGGACATCTCGGAAAACAACTCACTTGTCAGTATGCCCTAGATCATGAACGTTCTACACAGCACTACGGCATAGGCTTAAAAGAACTGTGGGAGGTTGACCCCGTTAATCACCAGCCTGGCCTCGTTATTCATGGAGCAGGTTGGCCTTTGTCGGAACACGGCGCAACCGGCGGCTCTTTCCTTTACCATCTTGAAGATAACAGGATCTCCCTGGGGCTCATTGTTGACCTGAACTACAGCAACCCGTATTTAGATCCCTTTGAAGAACTACAAAGATATAAAACACATTCGCAAATCAGGAAATACCTCAATGGCGGTAAACGAATCAGTTACGGCGCCCGGGCCATCACCAAAGGGGGATTTAATTCCCTGCCAAAAATGTCATTCCCCGGCGGCTTCCTGATTGGCTGTGACGCCGGTACATTGAATTTTGCCAAGATTAAAGGAACACATACTGCAATGAAATCTGGAATGGTGGCGGCTGAGACAATATTCCAGGTACTGATGGATAACGATCCCGGCGGTAAAGATCACACCCACTACCAAACCAACCTGGAACGTTCATGGTTGATCGATGAACTGAAACGCTCAAGGAATTTCGGCCCTGCGCTACACCGATTCGGAACCTACCTGGGCGGTGCATTCAACTACATTGACCAAAACTGGTTCAGGGGAAAGCTGCCTTTGACGTTGCGCGACGAGCACAACGATCACGACAGTCTCGCCGATGCTGCCCGCGTTCCAGTCCTGGAATACCCCAAGCCCGATGGTGAACTGACCTTTGACCGCAACTCATCAGTATTTTTGACCAACACCTATCATGAAGAAGACCAACCCGCTCACCTGAAACTTGGCGACGAAAAAATCCCCATTATTGTCAATCTTCCAAATTGGCAGGAACCGGCACAACGTTACTGCCCGGCAGGCGTTTATGAGGTGCTACAGGACAACAGTGGTCAGCGCTTTCAAATCAACGCGCAGAACTGTATTCACTGCAAAACGTGCGACATAAAGGATCCAAGCCAGAACATCACTTGGGTTACTCCTGAAGGCGGTGGCGGCCCCTCATATGCGGAAATGTAACGTGGACTTAGGCCGCGAAGGCGCGGGCATTCTGGAATAAACGAAGCCACGGGCTGTGTTCTCCCCAGTGAACTGGGTGCCATGAATTGCATAATGTCCTAAAAACCCGTTCCGGATGCGGCATCATAATTGTTACTCTGCCGTTCGCAGCTGTTAAACCGGCAATGCCACCTGCAGATCCGTTTGGGTTATAGGGATAAGCCTGTGTGGACTGATCCCGGTTGTCTACATAGCGTAACCCGGTCTGGTTGTTCTCCGAAAGCTGCTTAAGCTTTACATCCGAGTCGAATATGGTCCTGCCTTCTCCATGTGACACTGCAATCGGCAGATAACTGCCTTCCATACCGGCCAGTAAAACCGAATCGGATGGCACCACTTCCACCATGACTTGCCGGGCTTCGAACTGATCCGATTCGTTCTTTTCGAATGACGGCCAATGCTCTGTTCCTGGTATGAGTTGCTTAAGCGCCGCAAGCATCTGGCAACCATTACACACGCCCAGCGCGAATCGTTCCGGATGCTGGAAGAAAAGTTCAAACATATCCCGCAGTCTAGACTGATAAAGAATCGACTTCGCCCAGCCTTGACCCGCCCCAAGCACATCTCCAAATGAAAAACCACCACACGCGGCAAATCCGGAAAACTCCATAAGGTCTCGACGACCTGTGGTCAGATCACTCATTGTGACGTCTACCGCACTGAAACCGGCGTGGTCGAAGGCTGCTGCCATTTCAAGCTGTCCGTTGACTCCCTGCTCCCGGAGAATCGCAATCCGCGGCCGACTCCTTCCCGACAATATCGCCTCAATGGCAGGATTCTCACCGGCGTCAAAGGTGATCTTGGCGTGCAGTCCGGGGTCTGTGGTGTCCAGAATACGTTCATATTCCTGGTCAGCACAGTCAGGATTGTCCCTCAGACGCTGCATTTTCCACGACACTTCCGACCATGCACGGTGTAAATCGACCCGTGCAGCGCGGAACTGCTCCCGACCATCGGCAATGATCTGTATGTCGTCGTGATCCTGCCCGACTCGACCAATCACTCTGGAGCACTCGCCCAGTCCATAGCTGTCCAGACAGGTGAGCACCCCCGCCTGGTCATCGGCCCGGACTTGTAATACCACACCCAATTCCTCATTAAAAAGTGCCCGTACAATGTCACTGACGCTGCCGAGATCGATTTCAAGCCCACAACGACTGGCGAAAGTCATCTCACACAACGTTACAAAAAGTCCGCCATCGGAGCGGTCGTGATAGGCAATCAGTTTACGTTCAGCTATCAACTGCCGAGTTGCAGAAAACAGTCCTACAAGCTGTCCTGGAATATCAAGATCAGGCCCTTCACATCCAACCTGATTAAATACCTGTGCCAGTGCAGAACCCCCTAGCCGATTGCGCCCCGCACCCAGATCAACCAAGACGAGCACAGATTCCAGATCGGTCTGCAAAACCGGGGTTAGGGTTAGCCGTATATCAACAACTGGCGCAAAAGCAGATACAACCAGTGACAATGGCGCAACGACCGTGTGTGACGTTTCGTCCAGCGCCCAAGTCGTCTTCATCGACATTGAGTCTTTCCCGACGGGGATTGAAATCCCGAGTTCTGGACACAGTTCCATTGCAACCGCTCTTACTGTGTCATAAAGCGCAGCATCTTCACCCGGGTGCCCGGCTGCAGCCATCCAGTTGGCCGACATTTTGATATCACTCAGTCGCTCGATCGCTGCAGCGGCAATATTTGTGATTGCTTCAGCCACCGCCATACGGCCACTACTGGCCGGATCGATCAGTGCCAAGGGCGCTCGTTCACCCAGCGCCATTGCCTCACCCGCATAGCCTTCAAACCCGCCTGCAGTGACCGCGACATCTGAGATGGGTACCTGCCACGGTCCGACCATTTGGTCACGCACAATTTGACCGGTCACACTGCGATCGCCAATGGTGACCAAAAACGACTTATCAGAGACACCGGGCAGTCGAAGTACACGTTCAGCGGCATCGGTAACGCTGACATGATTTAACTGCAATTCCGGATAGCTGTCGCGCCCGCGATCCACGACCCGGGACATTCGTGGCGTATTGCCAAACAGCACAGCCAGTTCCAGATTAACCGGCTCACCCACATCATCGGCTGCGATTGATTCATGGCTTTCCCCAGACTCAGTTTCCGCTTTCACCCTGAGCACAGGCGTTCCAGTTGCTTCTCCCACGACACTGTACAAACACCTTTCCCGTTTACAAATGGCTTCAAATTGATCTAACTGATCGGGCGAAACCGCCAGCACGTAACGCTCCTGGGCTTCGTTGCACCATACCTGCATCGGTGACATGCCAGGTTCATCGTTCGGTATTTTCGCGAGGGTAACCTCGCCGCCTAGATTTGAATCGTGGATCAGTTCCGGCAAGGCGTTCGATAGCCCGCCCGCGCCGACATCATGTATTGTTATGATTGGGTTGTTTTCGCCTTGCGCTATGCAAGCATCAATCACTTCCTGACAGCGTCGCTGCATTTCAGCATTTCCGCGCTGAACTGAAGCAAAATCCAAGGACTCTGTACTCTGGCCAGCGCCAACACTCGAAGCCGCACCTCCACCCAACCCGATCAGCATTGCTGGCCCGCCCAGCACTATCAGTTTAGCCCCGGCAGGCATGGTGTTCTTGTAGACATGGTCACGACGCACGTTGCCCAGCCCTCCGGCCAGCATGATCGGCTTGTGGTAACCGCGCCGGACCCCGCTGGCACCGCTTGCACAAGCGACTTCCAGAGTCCGGAAGTAACCCCCAATATTGGGACGACCAAATTCGTTGTTAAACGAAGCACCGCCAATAGGGGCTTCCAACATGATTTGAAGCGCACTGGCCTGTCGTGGATTCGGCATTGCCGCCAATTCCCACGGCATAGAAGCCCCCGGCAATCGCAGGTTGGAAACAGAAAAACCAGTGATCCCTGCCTTGGGCTTACCCCCTCGCCCGGTCGCACCTTCATCCCGGATTTCCCCGCCCGAGCCAGTCGCTGCGCCCGGGTAGGGGGAAATTCCCGTCGGATGGTTATGCGTTTCGACTTTGCAAAGTATGTGCAAAGGCTCGGCCGTGCGCTTGAATTCGCTTGACGTCGGGTCCGGCAGAAACCAGCACCCTACCTGTCCCTCAATTACTGCTGCATTGTCTATGTAGGCCACAAGCGTGCCTTGCTTATGTCGCTCATGGGTCGTCCTGATCATGCCAAATAACGAATCAGGCATACGTTCACCCCCTATAACCCAGTCCGCATTGAAAATTTTATGTCGACAGTGTTCTGAATTGACCTGCGCGAACATCATCAGTTCTGCATCTGTTGGATCTCTTCCCAGAGATTGATACTGCTCCACCAGATAATCGATCTCATCGTCTGACAGAGCAAACCCCATTTGCTCATTGGCCTCCATCAAAGCATCACGGCCACCGTGCAGTACACTGATCTTCGCGATCTTTCCGGGCTTCGAAGCAGAAAACAACACCTGAAGATTTTCCCGTCCAGAAATTATCGACTCGGTCATTCTGTCGTATAACAGAGGGATGAGATGATGTTGGACATCAGAAGGCTCGAGATCACCTTGAATGGTCCACGATATTCCCCGTTCGAGACGAATAATCTCACTCAGGCCACAGTGGTGAGCGATATCGGTGGCTTTTGTCGACCACGGTGAAATCGTGCCCGCCCGGGGGAACACCACTATCTCGAGGTTAGCGGTTACGGTGCTGGCTGGGGTGCCGTAGTCAAGTAAACGGTCTAATGTTTTCCGTTTCTTGGCTGAGAGAGATTTTTCAGTTGATGCTACGTGCAGATAGCGTGCCGAAAGCACCTCTAGACCGGGCAGATCCTCGCGAACCTGAGCGCACAGTTTGTTGACACGAAACCGGGAAACCGCCGACCCGCCCTCGAGGATCAGCACGACGTTGGCAACACCGTAACCAACCTACTGTATAACCGTCGCGTCGAGGTCAACACCCAGCCGGAGCGCAACTTCCTCGTAGGCCTCAATCACATCGCCAAGACCATGTCTGAAACGATCCTTATCTAATTTTTTACGAGTCTCGGCGTCCCAGACACGACATCCGTCTGGTGTGAATTCATCCCCGAGTACAAGGTTACCGTCGTAACGTCCGAATTCAAGTTTGAAATCAACCAGAATCATGCCTGCATCAGCAAACATCGCTCCCAGAATGTCGTTAACCTGAAACGTATTCCGCTTCATTAGTACGACTTCTTCGCGGGTCGCCCAGCCGAAAGAATCGATATGATAGTCATTGATCATTGGGTCGTGGCGAGCATCATCCTTCAGAAAGAACTCAAACGTTGGTGGTTCAAGATTCAACCCATCTTCGATGCCTAGGCGCTTACACAGTGAACCCGTTGCAATATTACGCACGACACATTCGACTGGAATCATATCCATGTTTTTCACAATAGATTCGGTCTTGCTCAGAAGCTTTTCAAAGTGGGTCTCAACGCCCGTATTCTGAAGGCACGTCATAATAAACGCGTTAAAAAGATTGTTGACCATACCTTTGCGATCGAGCTGTTCGATCTTCTCTCCGTCGAATGCGGAGGTGTCGTCTCGGAATTCCATAATCAGACGTCCGGGGTCGTCGGTAAGATGCATCGACTTCGCTTTACCTGAATAAAGTTCTAGACCACGTTCCATAGTCTGCTTTCCCAGTAAACCTTTAGTTCAAATTCAAAGAACATCCGCCTTCTGCAACGCGGCACGGACATCATCATAGTATTGCTCGGCCAGCGGTACTAAAGGGAGGCGAATTCCTGAACCGATCAGACCCTGCTGGCAAACAGCCCATTTCGCAGGTATGGGATTCGACTGGAAAAACATAGCCGCATGAAGATCTGCCAATTGGTTATTCACCACCGTGGCCGTATCAGTGTCGCCAGCCACCGCCGCGACACACATCTCGTGCATCAGTTTAGGCGCCGCGTTGGCGGTAACCGAGATGGTTCCCTTTCCTCCTGCCAGCATCAGTTGGCAGGCAGTGCCATCCTCCCCCGAATAGATTGAAAATCCATCTGGGGCTCGATCGATAAGATCACAACCTCGATCGATATCGTTAGTGGCATCTTTTATCCCCACAATATTGTCGATTACAGCCAGCCGTAGGGTGGTCTCGTTACTCATATCGACCGCGGTGCGCCCGGGAACGTTGTACAGAATTTGCGGAATCGAGACGGCAGCTGCAACTGAACTGAAGTGCTGGAAAAGACCTTCTTGCGGTGGCTTGTTGTAATACGGAACAACCAGCAGGCAGGCTGTAACGCCGGCAGCTGCCGCATCCCGGGTGAGCACGATAGCTTCAGCAGTTGAATTTGCCCCAGTGCCCCCGATAACCGGTATCCGCCCTGCTGCAGCGTCCACTGTACGACCGATTACTTCGATGTGTTCGTTATGATCAAGCGTTGCCGATTCCCCGGTCGTTCCGACTGAAACGATCGCATCCGTACCCTGTTCCACATGGTGATCCACCAGCCGTTCGAGGGCCGTCCAGTCCACCGAACCATCATCCCCCATGGGGGTGACCATCGCAACCATACTTCCAGTCAACATATTTCACCTCATTTGAGCACAGCAATGCTCACGGATATGAGCGGTCGATGGTACTTGTCAAGACCATCGTTTACAAGAATTGCCAAAGTTAGTCCAGCCACCATTCCAGGATACCGTCTTTAATTCGGGCATCGGCCCCGATCATCAGTGGCTGATTAGGTGAGACATGGCCGAAGTCGGGTGATCGGAAAAGCGGTACCGTACATCGTTCGGCGAACCGGGCCACAAGCCATTCCTCATCGTGACCGCCCGAAAGCTCTGTGAAACGACCCACCACAACCGCGGACAGACCCGCCACCAAATCAGCGTCTAACCATTGGTTCCAGAATCGAAGGACCCGCTCTGCCGTTTCATTGGTGTCTTCAAGAAACAGAATGTGTCCCTGAAGGGTTGGGGGGAAGTAGGAGGTTCCGATCAAAGCGGATAGCACACTGAGACAGCCTCCGATCAGGGTGCCTTGTACCGTGGTGTTTGTTGAGTCACCGCCTAACAGCGAAACGCTGATAGTGCTGCTCCAGGGTCGAGATGATGATAACAACCTTAAAAGACAGTCTATATCTGCCCCATTTGTCCACAAGGCGGACCCCGGCATGGGGCCGTGAATCGAGGGCCACCCTAATCGGGAATACAGCGCGATCTGCAGGGCACTGATGTCAGAAAACCCGACCAGTATTGTTTCGGGCAGCAACGATAATGCGGACCAGTCCAGGTATCGCAACAGATCACTGGCACCATAACCACCGCGTGCTGCCAGCACATAGGCACACTCAGGATCAGAAAGCGCGCTCAACAATGTCTGACTGCGCGCACTGACTCCAGCTCGGGCCCGCCTGTCACCCGCATCCGGCGGGTAGCGCTGGTAGCTCACCTGAAAACCTGCTTGACGAAGTAAGGCCAGATTACTCTCTAGTACCGCAGATTCCGGCACCGAACTGGGCTCCAGCACCGTCAGTGTGGTCGAACGACCATCCGATGCCTGAGCCGAACCATATGAGTCAGTGGCCACGAAACCACCCAACAATGCACCTTCGTTCGTAAAGTATAGCGGTCACAATAGACCCGACGAGTGGGATGACTATCGGCCTATTACATCGTGGGACGGAACAGATTTCAAGCACGCAACTGATCTTGTACATCCGAATGCGATGAATGACCGGACATCCGTATTGTTGAATCCGCTCGACTGACGTACGATCATGGCGACCAATCTCTACTCGGGCCAGACGCGGAGCAAGCCATGTCGATTTTCGACGCAAACCTACAACGGCAGGAAGCAAACTTTGAACCATTATCACCGGTGAGTTTCCTGCGTCGGGCCGCACAGGTCGCAGCAGAACACACCGCTGTCATTCACGGCGACCGCCGCTACACCTACGCACAGTTCTATGAACGGTCGTGCCGCCTTGCCAGCGCCCTTTCACAACGGGGCGTGAGGCAAGGAGATTGTGTAGCGATCATGGGTGCCAATACTCCGGAAATGCTCGAGGCCCACAACGGCGTACCGATGCTCGGCGCTGTGCTCAACTCACTGAATATCCGTCTGGATGCACGCACTATCGCGTTCATCCTGGAACACGGGGAAGCTCGGGTGCTATTGACGGATCGTGAATTCTCCGACTCAGTCCGTGAAGCCCTGGAGCTTATCGACCGGGAATTGCTGGTCGTGGATATCGACGACCCAATGGCAACCGGGGGTGAATGCCTGGGAGCACTGGATTATGAGGACCTTCTGGCAGAAGGCGACCCGAACTTTGCGCCTGAACCGCTGGCAGATGAGTGGCAGGCATTATCCTTGTTGTATACATCGGGGACTACCGGCGATCCCAAGGGTTGTGTATACCACCATCGAGGGGCCTACCTGAATGCGTTGGGCAACATGTTCACCATGGGCCTGGGACGTAATTCGGTCTATCTATGGACCCTGCCGATGTTTCACTGTGATGGCTGGACCTTTACCTGGGGTGTGACAGCGGCAATGGCAACCCATGTCTGTCTTAGAGACGTTGACCCTGCTGCCGTCTATAGATTGATCTGTGAACAAAACGTGACGCATATGTGTGGCGCACCTATAGTCCTGAATATGCTCGCGCATGCGCCGGAAGAATCGAAGGCGACCTTCCCTCAGCAGGTGGAAATCGCGACCGGCGGGGCTGCCCCACCCTCGGCTGTTATCGAGGCCATGGAAGAGAATGGATTCAATGTGACCCACCTCTACGGATTGACCGAAACCTATGGTCCCGCGACCGTGTGCGTACCGCAGGACGACTGGCCGGATCTTGCCGTAAGCGAACGCTCGGCTCGAATTGCCCGCCAGGGTGTGCACTATACGACGCTGGAAGGTGCAACGGTCAAAAACCCCGAGACAATGGAGGACGTGCCATGGGATAGTAAAACCATGGGCGAGGTCATGATCCGGGGTAATACAGTGATGAAGGGTTACCTCAAAAACACACGAGCCACGGGTTTGGCGTTCTCGGGAGGCTGGTTCCATAGCGGCGACCTGGCAGTGCGCCATCCTGACAGCTACATTGAAGTCAAGGACCGTTCAAAAGACATCATCATTTCAGGTGGAGAGAATATTTCCAGCCTGGAGGTTGAGGAAGCACTCTATCGTCACCCCGCTGTATTGGAGGCGGCTGTAGTCGCCAAATCCGATGAAAAATGGGGGGAGACACCCTGTGCATTTGTGACGTTGCACGACGGTTCAACCGCGACCGCTGACGACATTATTACCTTCTGTCGCGAGCAACTGGCGCACTATAAATCTCCCAGAATCGTCATCTTTGGCCCCCTACCAAAGACTTCGACCGGCAAGATCCAGAAATTTTTGCTTCGTGATCAAGCCGAAAATCTGGGGAGCTGACTAAGGCAAATAACGGACTGACGGGTCAACAAAAGCTATCTTGTTTGGGGCTACCTCGTCCACACGACTGGGTAGCGGGGGCTATCCAGCGGATCACCGTCTGCATGACTTCCGGATCGAAGACCTTTATTGGTCCCCGGGCGGGCATCGTAAACCACATCGTCACCGGTATAGCGCACTGCATATCCGCGGCGCCGTACATCACCACTGCAATTGCCGCCGGCACCGTGAACGGTTAACGCATGAAAAACATAAACGTCGCCAGGGGAAAGATCCCAGCTGATAACCCCATAACGTTCGCGGGCTGATTCAATATCGGGTATCGGTTCATAATCCGGATTACGTTCATACTCTTCTATCCCCGGACCTTTGCCAAAAGTCTCGGGTTGAAACCAGCGCCCCCAGCGGTGCGAACCTGGTATGAATTCGAGTGCGCCGCTCCGTTTGTTGACCGGATCCAGCGCAACCCAAAAGCTCAACACCTGCCAGCCACGCATGGCCCAATAAGGCTGATCGTTGTGCCAACGTGTTCGGTTCGGCGTGCCAGGCTCCTTTACAAACAGTTGGTCGTAGAGAAGATTTATCTTCGCTGATGCAAGAATTTCCGCTGCCATCTCAGGCAGAGGTGAGTTGAAACAGAAATCCTGAAACCGCGCCTCGGTTTCCCAAGTCCGTAGGTTGCCGTGGAACCGTCCTCCACCAGATCCCGCCTGATAGGCATGAACAAACGGGCCCGGATCACGAATATCGTGTTCGATCGCATCGTTCAGTATTTCTAACCAGTGATCGCTGATACAGCCGCGGACGACGGCCGCACCATCGTCGTTGTACTGCCGGATCACCTCGCTGTCGATGAGTGACATTACTCTATTAAGAAAGTGAAGCGGCCGGTCAATGTACTTGAGTGGCCACGTAAGTCAACTGTCGGCATCCACTCGAATCAACCACCTTGGGTACTACAATCGACAAGTAATGGCGGTACCGGTTTGGCCGGTTTACCTTCTGCCAGCAGACGGGCGGCGATCTGGATATCTGGCGCGAATTCACGGTCTGTCGACCAAAACGGCACCTCTTGGCGCAGAATCTCGACAGCACCTTCAATCGAACGAGTTGATCTAAGCGGTCTACGAAATTCGAGACCCTGGACCGCGGCGAGGTATTCTATAGCTAGAATTAACTGTGTATTGTCGTTTATGCCCGCCAGTCGCCGTGCCGCAAATGTCGCCATACTGACATGGTCTTCCTGGTTTGCGGAGGTTGGCAGACTGTCGATCGATGCCGGATGAGCCAAGCTTTTATTTTCCGACGCAAGTGATGCTGCAGTCACGTGGGCAACCATAAACCCCGAGTTGAGCCCGGCATCTTCTACCAGAAATGGGGGCAGCTCACTGATGCTCGAATCAATCAGCATCGCAATCCGTCGTTCGGACAATGCTCCGACCTCAGCGATGGCCAGCGCGACAGTATCGGCAGCGAGTGCTATGGGCTCTCCATGAAAGTTACCACCAGACAGAATTTCGCCTGTTTCCGGCATGATCAGAGGATTGTCAGAAACAGAAACAGCCTCCCGTAGGAACACCTCAGACGCGTGCTGTAACTGATCCAAACACGCACCGAGTACCTGTGGTTGGCAGCGCAGGCTGTAAGGGTCTTGCACCCTGTCACACAGTGCATGGGATCGGTTGATTTCACTGTCATCCAGCAGGCCTCTGAAAATAGCCGCTACTTTTTGCTGCCCGGGATGGGGCCGAACCCGATGAATTCGCTCATCGAACGGAACATAACTGCCCAAGGCAGCATCGACCGAGATCGCACCGATCAAGATCGCATTGGCCAGATTGCGCTCCGCCTCTAGCACTGCATCCAATGCGAGTGCGGTTGAGATCTGGGTACCGTTCAGCAGTGCCAACCCTTCCTTGGCTTCGAGTTTCAGAGGCTCGAGTTGCATAGCGTCAAGCGCCTGGCCAGTCGGTAGAATTGCTCCTCTGAAGTGCACCTGCCCCTCGCCGATTAATGTCAACGCCAAGTGAGCCAGTGGTGCGAGATCACCCGACGCACCGACTGAACCTTTTTCGGGTATGACCGGTACCATGTCGTTCGCCAGCATAACGATCAGTCTATCGATCAGTTCCGGTGTGACCCCGGAGTACCCTTGTGCCAGGCTGATGACTTTGAGACAAAGCGCCAACCGAACGACCCCCGGCCTCAAAGGTTGTCCAACGCCGGCCGCATGCGAGCGCACCAAGTTCTGTTGTAGCGTAGACAATTGACCGGAATCGATACGGTTCTGAGCAAGCTTGCCAAACCCGGTGTTAACACCGTAAGCGACAACATCAGACGATAAAGCATCCTGAACATGGGCCCGACTGCGTTCTGAAGCCCGCCAGGCTTCATCTGGCAGTTCAATTTTTGTCGGCCCAGCGATGATCTGCTGAATATCAGCCAGCCTGATGTGGGTCGGTTCAAGTTTTAGTGTTATCACTTAGGTGATCTCGCAGCTAACCGCCTTAGCGTATTCAGGAATTTTTCCGTTGCAGCAGCCTCACCGGCGTGTCGGCCTTCAGTCACGACTTCCCTGCCCATCGCAATGACTGTCCGAACACTGTTGTCAGCGGCTGAAAATATCCAACTGTCCAACGCTTCATCCGTAGTTCGTACGGCCAGTCTCGGGGAATCCGGATCAAGCTCGATCAGGTCAGCCGGCGCACCTGCGGTAATTCCCGTCAGTAATCGCCCGCAGGCCCTACCACCGCCCGCGACTGCCCACTGTACAAGCCCGGTACCGTTGTGCCGTTCGCCAACCCCCATCATCAGTGCACGTCGATGGTGCTTCAGACGTTGTCCATATTCCAGAAGCTGAAGTTCCCTTGCCGGGTTGCTGCAAATCTGCGAATCTGAGCCAATTCCAAACTTGCCGCCCAACGCTACAAACTCGGTTGCCGGAAACAGGCCATCGCCCAGATTCGCTTCTGTTGTCGGACACAGGCCAACAACAACACCGCGTTCTGCCATCGACTCAAGTTCCCGACTATTCACGTGGGTTGCGTGGACAAAACACCAACGGTGATCGACATCAATCTCATGACACAACCACTGAACTGGCCGAACACCTAGCAACGCAATGCATTCCTCCACCTCATTAAGTTGCTCGGCGACGTGGATATGAAAGGGAATATCAGGATAGTCTACGCGCGATATCCTGTCGAGCGCCGTCAGTTGCTCCGGCGCCACGGCTCTAAGCGAGTGCACTGCCAAACCGTAGCCTCGGTTTGCCATACTATCCGCGGCCTTTCGGACTTTGTCCAACAGTATCAGGTAGTTTTCCAGATTGTTGTAGAACCGCACCTGCGCACCACCCAGCGGCCGTTGATCAAATCCCCCATAGGTATAAAGCACCGGCAACAGTACCAGTGAAATACCTGCATCTTCTGCGGCGATCCATAATCGTTGGCTCATTTCATCCATTTGTACGTATTGATCACCGCCTGGCGCATGGTGCAGGTAGTGAAATTCTGCGACCACGGTGTAGCCCTGCTTGACCATCTCCACAAATACACATCTGGCAATCGACTCAAGATCATCTGGTGTTATGGCGTTGTTTACCCGATACATTAGGTCTCGCCAGCCCCAGAAATCGTCTTTCCCCGGCGTGCGTGTTTCGGTCAACCCCGCCAACGCTCTCTGGTGTGCATGGGAGTGGAGATTTGGTATGCCTGGAATCACCGGTCCAGTGAGTACTAAATCTACCGTCTCTTCACCGACAGGCCCGACATCAGCTATCAATCCTTCTGCCGTAATCTCTAGCAGCTGGTCTCGAGCCCAGCCATCAGCCAGCTGAATCTGCTCGCAGCGCACGCGACGAATGGTCCTAAACGCAGCCACCTGTGTACGAACTCCTTGATCAAAGCGATCATCTATCCCCTATCTAGGAAGTATAGACAACGACGACCTTTGGCGACGCGCATCGCCAACGCTAAAATACCGTAATGGACCTTATATCGACACGTCTGCAAATGCTTGGTATCGAATTGCCGGCTCCGCGTAAACCCGCTTTCAACTACAGCGCGGTCGTGATCAATGATGACCTGGCTTGGGTCTCCGGACAACTGCCCTGGCTCGGTGATTCAACCAACCTTCTCTACAGCGGCCGGCTTGGTGAAAACGTGAGCGTGACAGAGGGGAAATCCTGTGCTCGAGCCTGCATCCTCAATGGCCTGGCCGTTCTCGAACAGGCCAGTGGCAGTCTCGACCGCATTGAGCGCGTGGTGAAACTGGTGGGTTATGTGGCATCGGGAATGGATTTTCATGAACAACCTGCCGTAGTCGATGCCGCCTCGAATCTGCTGGTCGAGATTTTTGGAGACGCTGGAATCCATGCTCGTTCGGCCGTCGGCGTTGCTCAGTTGCCCCGTGGGGCACCCGTTGAAATCGAGCTGGTTGCCAAGATTAGCAACTGAAAGACCTCAGACCACAGGCGTTCTAACATGTCAGATAACATGACCATCTGGGAAAACGCCCGGATTGCCACCATGCAGGCCGGATCCGGGCCTTACGGTCTGATCGAGCGCGGGTCTATTATCGTTGCCGGCGAACATATCCAGAATATTGGGGCGGCTGACTCCATCGGTCTGACTGCTGGAGACCTTGATTGCAAAAGAATTGATTGTGGCGGCCGCCTAATCACACCAGGTCTTATCGACTGCCATACCCACCTGATCTATGCCGGCAATCGAGCAAACGAATTCGAACTGCGACTGACCGGTACGTCATATGCCGACATTGCTGCAGCGGGAGGTGGTATCCAGTCGACCGTTCAAGCAACTCGAAATGAATCCGAAAATGTTTTGTTTGACGCCGCTCGGCAACGTCTTCAGCGGATGATCAATCAAGGCATCACCACCATAGAGATCAAAAGTGGTTATGGACTCAATACCAGTACTGAATTGAAGATATTAAGAGTCGCTCAGCGACTCGAACGCGAGCTGCCAGTGTCTGTTCACAAAACGTTTCTGGGTGCTCACGCATTACCGCCAGAGTATTCTGGCCAGCCTGACAACTATATTGACCACGTTTGTCAGCATATGCTGCCGGAGATTGCCTCTGAATCCCTGATCGACAGCGTCGATGCGTTCTGTGAAACGATTGCATTCAGCCCCGATCAAACCCGACAGGTATTCGCAGCCGCTTCTGACTTAGGTCTGCCCGTCAGGCTCCACGCCGATCAGTTGTCGGATTCCGGCGGTGCCAGCCTGGCTGCGGAATTTTCTGCGTTATCGGCTGACCATCTTGAATACACCAGCGCAGCTGGTGCAGAAGCACTTGCCACCGGCGGCACCGTAGCAGTGCTGCTACCCGGTGCTTTTTACTATCTTGGCGAGACCACACGGCCACCGGTCAAGGCGTTCCGTAAGTACGGCGTGGATATTGCCGTTGCGACCGATATGAACCCGGGAAGCTCGCCAATGGAGTCTATTCTTCTGGCGCTGAACATGGCGTGCATACTTTTCGCGCTGACACCCGAGGAAGCTTTACGAGGCGTCACCGCAGCAGCCGCACTGGCCCTTGGGGTGCTTCACGACAGAGGCACACTGGAACCGACAAAACGGGCCGATTTTGCGCTATGGAATGCCACAGAACCCGCCGAACTGTGTTACCCCATCGGCGCACCACAACCCGTTTGTGTGGTCAAGTCTGGACAGATTGCAGCGGGCGACCTCGGCTGATTCTCCTTCACCAAATTTACCACTGCCCGTCGCTTCTTACCCTGACAGGATGATGCTGCAGCTTGGGAAAGCACTAGAACTGTCGATCCCTTGACCGGAATTGTGAACCGACATCAATTGTTGATTACAATCGACTCGGCGCAATCGATTTTTTAATCCGCCAGATCGCCGAGGTGCTTTTATGACACAGCGCGCAGCATTTAATTTTAAGGACTGGATACAACGGCACCAGCATCTGCTCAAGCCCCCAGTCGCAAACAGACATCTCTTCGACGAGCATTCTGACATGGTGGTGATGGTGGTCGGTGGCCCCAATCAGCGAGTTGATTTCCACGATGATCCGGCTGAAGAATTCTTCTACCAATTTGCGGGAGACATGCTATTAAAGGTCTCTGAAAACGGCCAGATTTACGATATTCCCATACGTGAAGGCGAAGTCTTTTTTCTACCAGCACACGTCCGCCATTCTCCTCAGCGGCCGGTCGTCGATTCGATCGGTTTGGTAGTGGAAGGCGCCCGGCATTCCGGAATGAAAGACGGCTTCGAGTGGTTCTGCTTCGACTGCGGCCAGCTGGTACATCGAGTGGAAATAGAGCTCAAGAACATCGTCGAAGACCTCCCGCCATTGTTTGACGCTTTCTATGAAGACGAAACACACAAACGCTGTCCGTACTGTGGGACAATTCATCCGGGTAAAGAACCACCCGCCGGATGGGCCGTTGTCTGAGATTTAACCATGGAGACAATTGACATCCACAGCCACTTTCTGCCAGAGACTTGGCCGGATCTGGAAACCCGGTTCGGAACTCCGGACTGGCCCTGGCTGAAACACCTCGATCACAATCGCGGTATGCTGATGCTGGGTGAGCGCGAGTACAGACCCGTGTACTCTGCCTGCTGGGATATCAGTAAACGACTCGAAGAGATGGACCGTGATGGTGTTCACCATCAGATCATGTGTGTAACCCCATTGCTCTTTGCCTATCAGCGCAAGCCCAGTGAAGCTGAGAATTGCGCCCGTTTGTTCAACGACCTGGCACTGGAGATGTGCGCCCAATCAGACGGGCGCATCACAGCACTCGCTCAAGTGCCCCTGCAGGATACAGATGCTGCGTGCCGTGAACTCGAGCGGGCGGTAGATCAAGGCCATCTCGGGGTACAGATTGGCAATCATGTTGCCGACCGAGATCTTGATGACGAAGGACTTATTGCTTTTCTTCAGCATTGTGCCAGCATAGACGTTCCTGTACTGGTCCATCCCTGGGACATGCTGGGTCGGGAAAGAATGGACCGCTACATGATGCAGTGGCTGGTCGCAATGCCGGCGGAGACCCAACTTTCTATACTGTATCTGATTCTTTCCGGCGCTTTTGAACGACTTCCAGAATCTCTCAAGTTGTGCTTCGCCCACGGCGGCGGCAGCTTCGCGTTTTTGCTCGGCCGGGTGGACAATGCCTGGCGTCAGCGCGACATTGTTCGCGAACAATGTCCCAGTCTCCCATCGAGTTATACATCTCGGTTCAGTGTCGATTCTGCGGTTTTCGACGAAGCGGCCCTGCGTCTGCTGGTTGATGTGATGGGTGTAGATCGGGTGATGTTCGGTACGGATTACCCTTTCCCACTGGGCGAACAGGACATGGGCGCACTGATACGTTCAGCCACCCGTATTTCCCCAGAAGAGAAATCAAAGATTCTCGGTCTTAACGCAAAGTCGTTCTTTTTTGGCCAACAGAACGAGTCCGTGGTTACTTGCGTCGGGCCAACGCAATGATCAAACAAACCACTACATGGGCAGCGTCTATTCTTGCCTGGAAACGACTTTCTAACTTCCCACCAAAGGCTATGCCATTGAAACAATATAGGGTAGTTGAGACCTTTAAACCAGGTCATTATGACGAGGTGTATTCACGACTAAACTCATAGGGTCGGATGCTTCCAAATGGTCTTAATTATCTGAACTCGTGGGTGGATAAAAGTCGGAACACATGTTTTCAGTTGATGGGGACAGAAGAAGAAAAGTTATTTGAGAAATGGGCAACAAGGTGGTCTGACCTGGTCGATTTTGACATCTTTCGAATTGGCTGAAGACCAGTTATGCCTGGGCCTCCTGTCATCAGAATCAAGATAGTGGTCAGCAGGCCAGAATTTAGTTTCGGTCTGCATTGTAACTATCTTGATTTGCTGGGGCTTTATACTTATGCTGATACTGCCACCCAAAAAATTATGACATCTTTGGGCTATCTTGAGGCGGTGATCGTCGATTTTTTCGCAAATCAACAGGACATCGCCGGGATACGGATATGACTACCAATCATCTAGCCGATCTGAAAACCATCATCGACCACCTAGACTCGTGTGGCCGACTGACCCGCGTGACCTCGGAGGTTGACCTAAAACATGACCTTGCCGGCATCGCTGCCCACTTCGAATCGAAACCGCGGGCGGTACTGTTCGAAAAGGTAAAAGGTTACGACGTGCCCGTGTTCACTGGCCTGTACTGGTCAAGAGAACTGCTGGCGCAACTCATGGCACAAGAAGAGGCCGCTCTGCCCGGCTTTGTCAGTGGCTGTATCCAGAACTGGCAGAAAAATCCTGTAGCGCCAGTCATGGTTGAACACGGACCGATTTTCGATGGGGGTGCACACCCGCTGGATCTTTCAGCCCTGCCTATTCCGATTCACGCCATGAAAGATGGAGGACCTTATTTCGACGCCGCGGTTGTCATCGCACGAGATCCAGAAACCGGAGTGCGCAACGCTTCCATTCAAAGGTTCATGGTCGTCAACAAAGACACCCTTCACATCAATATCGACGCAGGCCGGCATCTGGGGCTGTACCTTGAAAAAGCAAAGGAGCGGAATGAATCCTTAACTTTCTCCCTGAATTGTGGTGTTGGCCCGGGTGTGCATTTCGCGGCTGCTACACCGGCTGAAGCTGCGCCACCGGATACCGACGAACTCGGAATTGCAAGCGAGTTTCACGGTGCACCACTCGAGCTGGTTCAGGGACGTACCCTACCGGTGCACATTGTGGCCAACGCAATGTACGCGCTGGAATGCGAAATGATTCCAGGCGAACTCGGTGATGAAGGCCCTTTTGCAGAAGTCACTGGCTACTACGCAAATCGTGAGCCTCGCCCAGTGGTGCATGTCCGTGCAATTCACGCACGGCCTGATCCAATTTTCCAGACCATCTTATCCGGCAGTGAAGTATGGAATTCAGTTGGGCTGCTGGGAGAAGCTAATGTATTGGCGACCCTGCAACGTCAGGTTCCAGGGACCCGAGATGTCTATTTCAGCCATGGCGGCTGTGGGTTCTACCATGCTGTCGTTCAACTTGAACAGAAACGCGCAGGCTGGTCTAAACAGGCGATCATGGCCACCTTCAGCGCCTTTCCACCACTGAAGATGGTCACCGTCGTCGATGAAGACGTCGATATTCGCAGTTCAACCGACGTCGAATGGGCGATGGCCACGCGTCTTAACGCGAGCACCGGTATCGTGACCATAGAGAACAGCTTCGGTCATGGGCTGAATCCCACATTTCCGGACTACCTCGGTACGAAGGTGGGATTTGACTGTTGTCGGCCTTATCCACATACCGTTGAATACGATAGAGCCAACTATAAATCAGTTGATATCGACGCCTATGTGATCCAGGTACCGGAAATCGAGCGACCTCAAGCAGAAAGCCTGCCGCTGAAAGAACGAATCGCAGCCGATATCAGGGTAACCGTAGCGCACGCGACCCTCCCCTCGCTCAAAGATAGAATCCGAAATGATGTTGGTACCAGCCGTCGGCACAGCGGTAGACCGTCGCTCAAGGACCGCATCCGCCTTGATGTACGCTATACCCAATACCATGCTGGAACCTGGGGCGCAAAGGAACGGTCGCGCCTGGCCAAAGCAGCCAACGACCAGGCCACACTAAAGGCCAGAATCGAGCTGGTCAGGGGATGAAACAACCCCTTATCGTCGGAATTTCCGGCGCCAGTGGCGCGATCTATGGCATCCGCCTGCTTGAGGTTCTTCAGACGCTGACGGAGATCGACACCCACCTCGTCATCAGCAAGGCTGCCAAGCGCACGATACTGCTGGAGACAAACTATAAAGTGGACCAGGTGGAAAAACTGGCGGACCAGGTGTTTCAAGATCATGACATCGCCGCCTGTGTCTCGTCGGGTTCTTACCAAACAACCGGTATGGCGGTCATTCCTTGCTCGATAAAGACGCTTTCCGGAATCGCCAATAGCTATGCAGACAATCTGCTGGTACGTGCAGCTGATGTGGTACTCAAGGAGCAACGAAAACTGGTGCTGGTCCTACGGGAAACACCACTACACCTCGGACACACAAGACTGATGACACGTTCGATAGAAATCGGTGCGACGCTTCTACCGGCAATGCCCGCTTTCTATCATCGACCTGCAACTATTGACGATCTGGTAAATCAGACTGTAAACCGGGTACTTGATCAGTTCGACATTGAACTGCCCGAAGATCTGTTCGAACGCTGGCAGGGACCCCTCGGGAAATAATCATCAGGCTGCAACCCGTGACGATTCATTGGCAAGATAACCCTGCACGGCTCGACCACATAATGCTCGAATCAGAAGATCCGACCAATCTGGCTGACTTTTACTGCGAAGCTCTGCGCATGACCCAAACGACACAGGGGCCACTGATTATTCTTGAAGGTGCGGGAAGAAAACTGCTGATTGCAAGTGGTGAGTCGCGAAAACTGGGGTTCGCTGCTTATGGATTCGACTCAGATGCAGGCCTTAAGCAACTTCGTCGCAACCTGGAACGTACCGGCGTCAGCCTGGATGCATCGCCAAGCCTTTTGTTTTCTGAGCACGCATTCTCACTGACGGACCCGGATAGCAATCGACTGGTGTTCGGCCGTTCTACTCATTTTTCAAATGATCCCTCGATGCCAGCCCGGCTGCAGCACCTCGTCGTGGCTACAGACGAAATGGCCCCGATGCTCGATTTCTATACAGGACAACTGGGGTTTGGCATTACAGACCGTGTTGAAGATGAAACCGGCGATCTTCGCGCCTGTTTTCTGAACAGCGATAATGAACACCACAGCTTTGCCTTTTTCAAAGCCAGCGAAAAACGGCTGGACCATCATGCCTATGAAGCCGGAGAATGGGGCCTCATCCGGGACTGGGCAGACCATCTGGCCGGTCTGGATGTTAAAATCGTCTGGGGCCCGGGACGACATGGCCCCGGCAACAACCTTTTTTTTATGGTAAACGATCCTGACGGTAACTGGGTGGAGATCTCGGCTGAACTTGAACAGTTAACCTGTGAGCGCCAGGTACGCATCTGGCCGCATGGTGAAAAGGCATTGAACCTGTGGGGACCCGGATACCTTCGCAGCTAGGAGAATAGTATGAAACTGGTCACATTCACCCGCTCAGGGGAACAAAGTTACGGATCTGTCGATAACGACATTATTACCGACATTGGCCAAGTGCTGGGTAATACCCATCCTGACCTTAAATCCCTGATCGGTGATGATTATCATAAACTGATTGCAAGCAGTGCCGACGCCGCACCGCGGGTCGCTCTGAGCGATGTCCAGCTTCTACCGCCTATTACCAACCCCGATAAGATCATCTGTGTGGGTCTTAATTATGAGAGTCATCGAAAAGAAACTGGACGTCCCGAAGTCGCATTCCCTACCCTGTTCACTCGATTCGCAAATACCCAGATTGGTGATGGAGAAGCCATGTGGCGACCAGCGGAATCAACCAGTTTCGACTACGAAGGGGAACTCGCCGTAATCATTGGCTCTGGTGGCTGGAAGATTCCTGAAGATACAGCGCTGGAACACGTCGCAGGCTATTCCTGCTACAACGATGGGTCCGTTCGAGACTGGCAGCGGCATACCAGCCAGTTCACACCAGGCAAGAATTTTCGCCACACCGGTCCATTCGGCCCGTGGCTCGTCACCACCGACCAGATACCCGACCCCAGCACCTTGACCCTGACCACACGCCTCAACGGCGAAGTCATGCAGCACGCGACAACCGATCTTTTGATATTTACGATTCCCGTCCTGATCAACTATATCTCCCGGTTTACGCGCCTTGAGCCGGGCGATGTGATTGTCAGTGGAACTCCGGGCGGTGTCGGCTTTAAACGCGACCCTCAGGTTTTCATGAAACCAGGTGATGTTGTAGAAGTTGAAATCAGCAAAATCGGAATCCTTAGGAATCCTGTTGAAGCGGAACCGGTGAACTAGGCTGGCACTGGAAAAGACTGATCCATCAGTCTTCGAAATGCGTGGTTCAAGCGAAAGTGGTTGGAACCCAAGACACACATTATCAAGTAGTGGTGGTCGGTGCTGGTCCGACCGGCTTGATTACGGCAAATCTGCTTGGGCAGGACGGCATAAAGACACTGCTGGTCGAGCAACATGAATCGACTGTCTCGCAGCCAAGAGCCGTATCCATTGACGATGAGGCCCTGAGAACAGTCCAGTCAGTCGGTCTGATAGAAGAGGTACTGGCGGACGTCGCCCAGGACTACGGTTCCTGGTATTTCACACCTTCTGGCCGGTGTTTTGCCAAAGTGGAACCCCAGACCCGTGAATTCGGCTACCCGCGCAGAAATGCCTTCCAGCAACCCCGTCTAGAGGCCACGCTGCGCACGGGCTTGACACGTTTTGAACAGGTGACAACCTGGTTCAGCCACACACTGGAATCAATCGAACAGACTGTAGATTCGGTCAAACTGGTCGTTCGACCCCATCGAGAGGACACCATTGTTGTCAGTTGTGATTACCTGGCTGCCTGTGATGGTGGTCAGAGCACCTTGCGCCGTATGCTCGATATTCCGCTGGAAGGTTCGACCTACGAACAGCGTTGGTTGATCGTGGATACCGTCAATACCAGTAACAATTTCCGACAGACCCAGGTCTTCTGCGATACCGTCCGACCGGCAATCTCACTACCCGGACCCTATCAGTCGCGTCGCTTTGAGTTCATGCTTCATGACCACGAAAGTAACGATGTGGCCGACAGCGAATCTTTTGTCAATGAACTTCTTCTGACCCATGGCGAGGATCGATTGCCGAACATCATCCGTCGGCAGGTATACACCTTTCAGGCCCGCAGCGCAGAAAGTTGGCGCAGCGGCCGGGTTTTTCTTCTCGGTGATGCTGCCCATTTGAGTCCGCCATTTGCCGGCCAGGGTATGAACAGCGGTATCCGGGATGCCCACAATTTTGCGTGGAAGGCCACCCAGGTACTACGAGCCGGATTCCCAGATACCCTGCTGGAGACTTACGAGATTGAGCGCAAACCACATGCCAAGGCGCTGATTGACCTGGCGGTCCTGATGGGGCGATTCATGATACCACCCGGGCGTCTACGCGCCTGGTTCGTTCAATGGGGCCTTATCCTGCTTAAGTTCATACCACCTGTCCAGCATTACGTCACACAGATGAAGTTCAAACCTAAACCAGTGTTGGAAGACGGTCTGGTGGCAGGTACTTCGCCATGGGTAGGCCGCTTGTTTATACAGCCACGATTAGAACTGCCCGACCGCTCCATCACCCTGCTCGATGACTTGATAGGAAATCGCTTCACTTGCCTTTTCTTTGGAAACCCTACTGACAAACCCGATCGGCTGCCGCAATGCTATCTGGGTCTGAACGCTGCGATCAACTGGCTCTGGATCACGCCAGGCAGTTTTATGGCAACCAAGGACCCCAGCATCGCCGAAGCACGGGATCTAGACGGTGAAATAGAACGAGCCTTTGCCGATGCGCCCGGCTCTGGCATTTTGTTGCGACCCGACCACTACGTCGCAGCTGTCGTACTGGTGGAGAATATTTCTGATTCGAACTGTTTCAACAGACTATTCGATAAACAGTTCTATACCCGATTAAAGCCCTGACCTAATCGATTCAGCCCACGCTCGAACCCGAATACCGTTCGGCATAGATCACAGCAAACTGCTATCCACTCCAATCAGGCGTTCAAGCAGAGTCTGATCCTGCCTGAGGGCCTCACTGCTTCCATCTCGGACAACCCGGCCACGATTCATAACGATACAACGCTCAGAAAATTCCAGTGCCACCCGACTATTTTGTTCCACCAAAATAATCGTCATCGACGACTCCTCACGCAAACGATTTATGACTGACTGCAGCTCTTCAACGATGACCGGTGCAAGACCTTCTGAGGGTTCGTCCATCAACAACACTTTCGGATTCCCAACCAGTGCCCGCCCTATCGCCAACATCTGCTGCTCGCCACCTGACAGCTGGTTGCCGAGGTTCTGCCGGCGGGCATCGAGTTGGGGAAACATTGAATACACGCGCGTACTCGTCCAGGAGCCGGCGCGTACCGCGACCGCCAAATTTTCATCAACGGTCAGGGAAGGGAATATGAGCCGCTCCTGTGGCACCAGCCCCAGTCCGTTCCAAACGCGTTGGCAGGGTTTGGCAGCAGTGATTTCCTTTCCATTCAAATGCACTGAGCCACTGTGCAGATCAGTGTGACCCATGATAGTCATCAGCAGAGTCGATTTCCCCACCCCGTTGCGCCCAATGACACTGACAGCCTCCCCCGCCAGGATCTCCAGGTCTATATTCTCTAAGACAACGGTCTCACCATAACCGGCACTCACGGATACCAACGACAGGCCAGAACTAGCCACGATCGACTTCTCCGAGATAGACCGCACGCACCCTCTCATCTGCTGCAATTACCTCGGGTTCTCCCTCGGTCAATACAGCACCGGAGACTAAAACAGTGATGTAATCCGCAACACTGAAGACAATTTCCATATCATGTTCGATGATCAACACCGTAATATCGCTGGACAGGGCGCTGGCTGCATCCAGGATGTGCTGGCTCTCGGAAGATGGAATACCGGCAGCCGGTTCGTCGAGCAATAGAACGCTTGGTCGCTGTCCCAATGCAATGACAATCTCAACCAGACGTTGCCGGCCATAGGGCAGCTCATCAATACGCCGTAGAGCATCTTCATTTAACTCAAAATTACCCAACAACTCCATTGCCTCATCTGTTACTTCAGAATAAGAAGATAACGGCCGAAACATCGAGGATGCGATACCCTGACGCTCGGCGATCGCCAAGACCACGTTTTCAAGAACAGTTAGGCCCCGAAACAACTGGTTGATCTGGAAGGTTCTGGCTATGCCACGACGACTTCTCTCTGCCTGACCCAGTCCTGTGATGTCCTGGCCATTTAGAAGGATCTGCCCACTGGACGGAGTCAGAACACCGGTAATCAGATTGATAAAAGTCGTCTTACCCGCGCCGTTAGGTCCGATCAGCGCGTGACGCGCACCCCGCTTCAGTGTGAAGTTAATGTTATGGGCTACTTCCAGCGCCCCGAAATTTTTGTACAACCCAACAGCCTGAAGCACCGGATCACTCATGGCGTTGCCCTGCTAAATACCTTTCTCAGTCGGTCAAAGATTCCGAGTAAACCTCCTCTGGCAAACATCACTGTGAGGACAAGGAGTAATCCGACCCCGAATTCCCAGAACTCCGGACTCATCTTGGCCAGTTCATCCTCTAGAACCAGGTAGACCACCGCGCCGGCGAAGGCACCGTACAATCGACCGACGCCACCTAGAATCAAAATAATTAGGACCGTGCCCGAACGAGCAAAACTCAAAACATCCAGTGTGACATAGGCGTTGGACTCCGCAAAAAGACCGCCAGCGAGTCCTGCGATACCCGCAGACACGCCGTAAACGGTAACCAAGCGTCGGTAAACTGGCGTTCCGATTGCATGCATCCGTGCAGAGTTTTCGCGAATTCCGATCAACGACATGCCAAAGGGGGAATTCACCATAATTCTCGCCACAACGAACACCAGAAATAGTACAACCAACGAATACCAATAGTAGGTGTGCCCCCAAAGATCGTACTCGAACAAGCCCAGCAATGGCGTAAAACTCACTCCGGTCAGCCCATCAAAACCACCCGTGAAATCTTCGTTGACATTCGCAAATTCCTGCAGGCAGATCGCTGTCGCCAGGGTCAACATCAGTAACGTCAGACCATGATAGCGCAGCAGCACAGCGCCCGAAATGAATCCGACAATTGCCGCAACAAACCCCGCCAGTAGCAGCGCCGAAATCGGCTCGGTCCAGCCCAAATGTGCCGACACCATACCCGCCGTGTAAGCGCCCACGCCGAAGTAGGCGGCATGACCCAGAGTTACTACGCCGGCAAAACCAACCACGAGATCGAGTGAAAGTGCGAAAATAATAGTGATCAGTACTTGCGTGCCAAAGGCCATGTAGTCCGGCAATACAAAAAACGCTGCAATGGCCAGTGCCCAGGGCAAACCTTCCCACCACTTAAGGCGACTGCGCCGGGAAAAGAAAACTCTGGACTCCTCGGAGGGCACCATGGTTTTTTTATCCGTGTCGACCATACAACCCCGCGGGCTTCAATAGCAGGATCACAATAGTGACTGCATAGATAAAGAAGGCGCCACCTTCAGGCCACAAATACTTTCCACCGTTGTCAATCACACCCAGGACCAGAGCCGCCACGAACGTGCCTTTGATCGTGCCCAGACCGCCCACGGCAACCACAATCAGGAAAAGTACCAGGTACTGGATGGCGAAGCTGGGGCTGAGTCCAAGAATATCAACTGCAAGCCCCCCGCCCAGCGCTGCCAGGCCACTACCCAATGCGAAGGTAAAAAGAAACAACCTATCAACATCGATACCCACCGATTGAGCCATCATACGATTGTCTACAGCAGCACGGATCCTTGCGCCTATCAGTGTCTTTTCAAATCCGTACCAGATTCCGGCAGCCATGCTCAGCCCAATAGCAATCATAAACAGACGGTAGGCCGGAAAGCTTCGGAATCCCAGATCGACTTGACCACGAAGGCCGTCAGGTACTTTGATTGGGACAGGGTCGGGACCGAAAAAGTAAGTAAAGCTGGCCGATGCCATAAATACCAGACCGATACTCAACAGCACCTGATCAAGCTCCCCGGCTTTGTACAGCGGTGCGTAAAGAAAGCGTTCAAAAGGAAGACTGGCGACAGCCACACCTGCTGCAGCGATAAGCAGAGCAGGAATGAATGGTACCCCGACAACTGACATCAGGCTGGTAACAAAATAACCGCCAGCCATCGCAAACACGCCATGGGCAAGATTGACAAAACCCATGAGTCCCATCGTGACAGACAAACCCACGGAGATGATAAACAAAATCATCGCATAGGCCAGGCCATCAAATATGATGCTGATAATGATGTTGCTAAGCTGACTCACGCGGGCACCAGCAAATCGGGACTATGTCAGGAATGAGTACGGTCGGATCTTGCCAGCGTGCCTAGACTTGCTGGAACAATCCGATAATCCCGCCGGGTGAGCGCACCCGGCGGGAATCGAAATCAGTTACTGGCGCACTTGCCCAGCTGATTCGCCTTGCAGGGATCTTTCACCTGAGGGATAGTACTCAGTACTTTGATCTTCAGCCGTCCACCGGACTTCACCACCAGATGGACATGTTGATCCTGAATTATATCGCGAGTTTCCGGATCGATCATGATGGGTCCACGCGGGCTGTCGAACTTCCAGCCTTTGAGGATATCCATGGTTGCATCGGCTGTAATGTTACCGTCCAGCTCACGGATAACCTGCACGATTGCTGCCATACCGTCGTAACCGGCCACACCCATGAAATCAGGTGTGGTATCAGCGCCATAGGCCGCCTTCCAGGCCGCAACAAAAACTTGGTTTTCCGGCGTTTCATAATCGGCGGAATAGTGATGCACTGTCACCATACCCACAGCCGAGTCACCCATACCCTGAAGTTTTGTATCTTGGGTGATATCGCCAGGACCAATCAGCCGTATACCCGCACCCGCCATGTCCAGATCTGAAAACGTCTTGACCACGGCGCTGGCGTGATTACCCGCCGGGACAAAAACATAAAAACAATCAGGTTTGGCATCTTTGACACGCTGGAAGAACGGTGTGAAGTCTGGAACCTCCCGCGGTCCGCCCATGGGGATGGCATCTACGACCTTACCGCCCGCACCTTCGAATCCGAACTTAAAAGCAGCGACGCTGTCTTTGCCTGGTGGGTAGTCGGTATAACCACTGGCCGCGCTAGCGCAGTCCAGAGAGTTTTTGGCATATTCACCCATCGGCACACCGGCCTGCCACATGGTGAATGAAACCCGCACAATGTAGGGAGATAGACTTGGAATCCATGCGGTACCTGCATTCATGATCACCATCGGCACTTTACCCTGAGTCACTAACGGGGCACTGGCCATGGCATTGGGTGAAAATACAAACCCCGTCAACAGATCCACTTTTTCGCGCGTGATCAGTTCCTGTACTGCGGTCTTGGCGATGTCACCGCCAGGTCGTTTTGAGTCCCGCTTGATCAGTTCGATCTGGTGCCCCCCCAACTGATCACCATGCAGACTCAAATAAAGATTCATACCTCGGTCGATCTGCTGTCCAAATTGGGCAGCCCCGCCGGTATAGGGCAATACGACCCCGACGCGGACGTTCTTTGCTTCGGCAACTGATGACACTCCAATCACTGCCGCCGCAGCGATAGTCAGAAATCCCTTTTTGTATTTCATATCGTCCCTCCTTTTGTGGTTCGAGAAGTTGCTCTACCTAACCTCAACTCAACATTGTCTCAAGACAGGCAAGAGAACTTGGTGAATACTAAACTAAAGCCACCAATCCTGTAAAAAGCCAGATAGGTGATCGAATTTACACCGATATCGCCCTCGCATCGCGAGCAGGTGCGTAGGGTATTCTGGTGTTGAGGGGGGGAATCGCGCCGGAATGGCCTAGGCACCGCCAATACTCAACCCGATTGGGTGGTTAACTCTGTCGCTGACCTGCTCACCTGCGGCGCCTGGCTGGCCCTGTTGCACAACCACAAACCGTCCGCAGCCTATTCAGGCTTGTAGGCTGTGGCCTTAATTTCGATCACTAGATGTGAATGGGGCAACTGATGGACTGCCACGGTGGTTCGGGCAGGTCGACTCTCACTGAAGTACTCAGCGTAAACTTCATTGTACCCACCAAAATCATTCATATTGACCAGAAAGGTGGTCACATCAACGATATCGGCCAGTGTGCAATCCATGCTTCTGAGAATATCCTCTATATTGTTGATGACTGCTCGGGTCTGTATTCGAATGTCCAGCCGTGCTGTGCCCTGATCATCTGCCTCGGCACCAGCGATAGAATTGTCCGCTCGCCGGGCACTGATCCCTGATACAAACAAATAATCCCCGGCTCGACGAATATGGGGATACGTGCCGCGAGGCGTCGCTTTTTCACTCAGTGTTTTTGAAGACATGATGGGTTCTCATTAAAAAACCGGTCCATAGTCTACTGGTCAGCATTACCTGATAGAACCACAGTCTGGGCTGCATCAGATATCAACCGGTTACGTGGTGTTGGAGTGTAGAGTCCTATAAAGTATAAATGGGTCACGCCAGCCTGTAACTCATTGCCGCGCTGCCCCGAATACCGTATACCCACTACACTAGAGAACACCATGACCGGCTCTGACCCTTATTCCAAGATCTATGAAGAACTCATTGGCTTTGTACCACCCAAGATTCAGCATCGCATCCGCTTGGGGCTTGAAACCGACCCCGAACTACTGGAAGCGATCGAAAATGTTCGCGAAAAAGCAATGTATCCGAACTGTTTTGATGTCAAAACGGCTCAACTAATTTTGTTTGCGGTGCTGATCTCTCATGTGTCACCGGCATCGGAATTTCACGCCCGGGGAGCTGTACGCTCAGGCGCTACCAAAGAAGAACTCCATGCCGTTGCAGGACTTGCTTTCCTGTTTCGGGGGCTGCCTGCGTTTAACCTGGCCGCCGAAGTGATCAACAAGATCTTCGACGAATAATACGCTGAGAAAATGCAAATCGAGTACCTGGTAGAACCTTCCAGGGCGTTTTCCACGGCACCGCACTCCGCCCTTCACGGATAACTTACATGTCGATTCTGAAACAGAACCCGCTACCTTTCTTTATCAATGGACAGTACGTGTCGCCGACTGGACGCCAAACATTTGAAAACATCAACCCGGTAAACGGCACGCTGAACTTTGACGTATTCGAAGGTGACGCTGACGACATTGACTATGCGGTGAATTCAGCACGGTCTGCGCTTGTAGGTCCTTGGGCTAACATTGATGTTGACACACGCGCCCACCTGCTCCGCAAGGTCGCCGACTTGATCGATAAACATCGCGATGAATTTCTACTTGCCGAAATTTCAGACACCGGCAAACCGGTACAACTGGCCGGACATATCGACATTCCACGCGGGGCGGCCAATTTCCGGGCCTTTGCCGATGTCATCAAAGCCATACCTGACGAGACTTTCCGTATGCCGACGCCTGATGGGGGTGAAGCCATCAATCTCACCGTACGCAAGCCTAAAGGGGTTATTGCGGTTATCTGCCCCTGGAACTTGCCGCTCCTGTTGATGACCTGGAAAGTCGCGCCCGCACTCGCCTGCGGCAACACCGTGGTGGTGAAACCCTCAGAAGAGACCCCCGCTACAGCTACCTTGCTGGGCAAGATTATGAATGACGCCGGCATCCCGCCCGGGGTCTACAACGTTGTTCATGGTTTCGGAGCCGATTCGACCGGTGAACACCTGGCTCGCCATCCTGATGTTGATGCGGTGACTTTTACAGGCGAAACCGTTACCGGTGCCGCGATCATGAAGTCTGTCGCAGACGATATCAAGGACGTGTCTTTTGAACTGGGCGGCAAGAATCCCGGTGTGATATTTGCTGATGCCGATTTTGAACAGGCTGTAGAGGGGACGAGCCGCTCTGTGTTCGCAAACTGTGGTCAGGTTTGCCTCAGCACTGAACGGGTCTACGTTGAGCGACCCATTTTCGACCGCTTCACTGAAGCACTGGCACAGCGCGCAGCCAGCCTCGTCCGCGGTGACCCCTTTGCTGAGGAAACGTCAATGGGTCCGTTGATCAGCAGCACCCACCGCGACAAGGTTCTTAGCTACTACCGCCGCGCGGCAGAACTCGGCGCCAATGTGATCGTGGGTGGGGGCGCTCCCGACATGCCGACGCCGTGGGAACACGGCTGCTGGATAGAACCCACTCTATGGACCGGGCTGGACGAGACCAGCCTGATTGTCAAAGAGGAGATCTTCGGGCCGTGCTGTCATATAAGACCTTTTGACGACCTTGACGAAGCAGTCAGCCTTGCGAACGATACGGAATACGGCCTCGCTGCCACGCTGTGGACTCAGGACATCAAGAAAGCAAACCAGGTTGCGGCAAGGATCGACTGTGGGATTACCTGGGTGAACTGCTGGTTTTTGCGCGATCTCAGGACCCCGTTTGGTGGCGCCAAAAAATCCGGCATTGGCCGTGAGGGTGGAGAATACTCTCTAGAGTTCTATACTGAACTGCAGAATATCTGCCTTAAAGTTTAGCTCGAGGAGTTCGACGATCGTGAGCAATACCCGAAAATGGTGTGAAGCTTGAATTCGCCCTGACAGATTAAATGGGTGTCGAAGACGGCGACACGCCACCGACTACTCAGCCTTTTCCGTCAACAGAATGCTAGCGTTGCCGCTGCCTGATGACTGGCCATAGTCCCCGTACTGCTGGCCGTGATACCGCTTACCGGTATCCAATGTCCCCAGGAAGGTCGCAAGATTGCGTCCCCCCATCTCAGCGGTTACAACCCGGGCATAATCCGAAAACTGACGCCGAGCCTGTTCGATCTGCCCGGAACATAATTGATCGATGAATTCGTGGTCTCGCTTTTGTTCTTCGTCCGATGGCCAGCGGTCCGGTCCACGCACAAGCCGGTGCGACAGCGCCGTGCTCGCCAGAAATGCGATTCGCCTGCCACTCGCCTGCGCTGCTTGTGCGACAGCAGCACCCACGGCCATACATTCACCGATACCTGCCATGACACAGCATCCCAGCAGCACAACCGGCAGGCTGAACTCCGGGTCAAGGTAGACCAGCGGCACGTAGGAACCATAATCAAAACGGTGATTTGGCGTCCGACTTTGTCCACCGGGAAATCCAGCCCCTTCGATTGCCGCAGACAACGCCGCAGCAAACTCCGGGTCACCTTGAATGGAATATTCGATACCCGGTATCAGATCGGGACATTCCTCGCCAACACACAAACCGTCATGCTGAGCTTGATGCGTGATGTACCAGTCAAAGGTGGTGACCCAGTGTGTCGAATGAACAACCCAGAGATCGGGCTCGTATGAACGGATGACCTCACCCATCTCTCGCGCACCCGCCATCACGCCAGCGAGAAAATCCGGCGTCGTGTCAGGATTGGCCATACGCGGAGTATGAGGACTCACTGCATGCGCCACGATCCGGCCTTCAGTCATCGTCACCTGCCTGTCAATTAAGCCAAAAGAGACAGATTAACCGGAAGTTGACGCATTACGAAAGGCCCCTGGGGTGGTGATCAGAACAACCCTACCCACTGGCGGTCTTTTCCGCCGATAGACACGCGACGAATCCGGTGATCTTTTCTTTGGTCTGTGCATTGATATCACATTTGAGTCTCCCCAAATATTGACCCAAACCGCTCTCGATCAACCGTTTCTGATCAGAAACTGGGACTGCCGCAACAGTTTCATCAGAACTCAAAGTTGCCAGGGCATTCAGCTCTAGATGTTCGGCCTCCAACTCCAGCGACTTGAGTTCCTCACGGAACGCCGAAACCGTTTCCTGTGCGATTCCCTTTGAGTCTCTTTTTAGTTCTCGTCGCAAGCCACGCAAGGGAGCGACTACATCCCGTTGCCAAACATCGACCGTTTGCTCAACCTGCGTCAGCAGTTGATGATCCACATGAACTCCCCGTGCCGAACACCAGCCAATATAGAGGATAATGGGAACATCGACGCGGCAGTGATCCTGAAACCAAAGACACAACTCAGACATACCCGGTCGACTGTAGACCTCGACTGCGTAATCCCAGAGAGAATGAGTAGCCTCCGGCGAAGGTTGTGACACAGAGGAATTCCCGACCTTACAGTAAATTAGTACAAAATCCTGACTATTGAATTTTTTCGATCACGAATTAGACGGGGGAGGCCAAATCTAGCTGTGCCGAAGATGCTCGACGAGCCAGCCATCCTCATCATAATCACTCAGGCAGGCATCCACCAACTGGCGGTAGCGTTCACTGTCTCCGCGCCCGTCGGACCAACTCAGTGCATCAAGTCTTTGCTGTTCGTGATTACCCGCGTAATTGCGTTCATAAAGCGCATGCCGACCCGCAAATTCCGAATAGAGCGCATCCCAGATCAGCTTGAAGAGCTTGATTCTTTCCGCTGCAGCCAGCCCGGTTCCCCGGAAGTAACGCTCGATGATCGGATCCAGTTCAGGGTGCCTGAGATCCCGGACCGAAGACACCGTCACAATGGGAGCCCCGGCGAGCACTTTTTCGAAAATCTCCCGTACGCGCTGCCAGGCGGAAGTCATATAGATTCGTGCAGCTGCTGCGGTCTGCAGCTTGGGCACCACTGAATCACCGACGCCGGGCTCGGGGTCCATCGCCATTGCCGTGGTCAATGCCCATACGAGATTAGCCATTGAAATCAGCTCACCGACTTCTGTCTGCACACCGCGGAAGGTATCGGTCCCAGCAGCTTCTGTGCCCTTCATGAGCAAACCACAAGCAAATTCTAGTTTGACCGCCAGCCGGGTCGCGGATTGCAGGTTGAAACGATTGAAAAATCCAGACGAGGCGTAAAACCCCTTGGCCTTTTCAACATCCCGGTAGACCAGCACATTTTCCCAGGGAATAAAGGCGTCATGAAACAGCAGTACAGAGTCGTTTTCATCAAAACGGCTCGCAAGAGGCGCTTCGAAGGGGCTGTCCGCTTTCAGTTCATACGATGGCCTACAGACAAGCTTTAGACCCGGGGTGTCCATGTCGACAATAAACACCAGCGCAAAGGCTTCATCTTTTCCAGCTTGCATGCGCGCCGCCGTACCGCTATTCGGTGCCACGAATGTTGCATGGGTCAACACCGACCCTGTCGCAACCATCTTGGCGCCACTGACATAGATCCCACGATCATCATCACGGGTGACATTTACGAACACGTCGGTGACTTCATGGTGAGGCCGATTTCGATCTACCGGCGGGTCAACCAGTACATGATTCAGAAACAGACCCTGTGCGGCATACTTTCGATACCAGTTCAGGGCATTTTCACCAAAGGGGTCATAGAAATCGAACCCCTCTGCCAATTGGGCCATAAACGCAGCCTTATAGTCCGGTGTACGACCCATCCAGCCATAAGTCATACGCTGCCACAGTGCAATGGCATCCCGTGCTTCCAGGAGTTCTTCTGCGCTGTAACTGGGCGCAAAAAACTTGTGGGTCAAAATACCGTGTTTGTCCGTTCTCGTCAGTTGTTCACAATGTGCCGGGTCGTGAAGGGAATCGTAAAGACGTGCGATATTTCTGGCACTGTTTCTGAAAGCGAGATGAGTCGTGACGTCTTTGACTCTCTCACCATCGTACCAGACCTCACGCCCGTCACGAATGCTGTCGAGGAAGGCCTGTCCTGTTAAGAGGTCATTCTTGGCATTAGCCACTTGGATTGATGATTTTTTAGTGGTCATAACTCGTTTCAAGAAAGTAGGTCGTGCGCTGGCAACAGTGATCGCTAAGTCTGACTAACTCGACAACGCTATGTTATTCGCCCTCAATATACCGCGTAACCAACGGCTTTGACATGACTCAGGCCAATCACTCATCTATAAAGCTTTCCCGGCACAGTGTTGTCAACGCCCACCTAAGGCGCGTGCAGAAAACTTTGAGTCGTTAAACCATCGGTGAACGTCCTCTGGCAATTTAGTCGGCCACCTCCACGCGGTTGCGGCCATTGTCTTTGGCTGTGTAACACGCTCTATCGGCTCGCTGATATAGATCATCGAGACTTTCTCCAGCTACCGCTTCGGCCACGCCGATAGAACCCGTAGCCGCAAACGGCACACCGCCTACTTCGATGAATGTGCTTTCTATTGTCTGGCGTAATCTTTCTGCAACTAAAACAGCATCATCAATAGTCTTCGCAAACATCAATATGCCAAACTCCTCTCCTCCGAGTCGACCAACAACATCTGATACACGAGTGCCACTGGTTCGCATTGAACCTTGCAATAACTTCCCAATCTGTTCAAGCACGGTATCCCCCACAGCATGACCATAGGAGTCGTTGATGGCCTTGAAATGATCAAGATCTATCAGTAGAAAGTAGATACCTTCTGGATGAGCCTTTAGTAACTCTTGCCCCTTCGAAAAATACGTTGTTCGATTGAAGATACCCGTCAACCCATCGGTGTTTGCCAGTCGTACCAGTTCCGCTTGATACGTCCGGATACGTTGCAGCAACCCATTCAATGCATCGGTCAGTTCACCGATTTCATCCCGGGTGATCTTCTTGATCAAGTCCTGCTGGGTGAGGTCTTGAGATACGTTTCGAAGACTTCGAATCAGGTAACCAACCGGATGTCCAACAATTCGATGAAACAAAAGTCCACTCCCAATCACGAACAACAACAGAAAGATCGCCAGTGCGACAAACCCAGTATACAGCTCGCGATTGACCTGCTCTTGTACCCATTCGCTGCTGACCTGGAAGAGCAGCCCACTGCCGTCAGACAGTATGTTTTCATAGTTAAGGGGATATTTTTCTTCTTTGATGATCTCACAGGGCAGCGGCGGCCAGCGGAAATCGGCCTCGCCACTCGATGCAATCTCGACACATAACACAAATGGAAACATTGAAAACAGCGACAGTGCTTCTCTCGCTTCCTTTTCTCCCGCGGCGATCGCCTGATCCAAAATAGCCGCGCTGCCCACGACAGCGGTCGCCAACTGCGCAGAAGCGACACCTTCGTAGTGGTCGGCACGGTTATTTTTGTAAACCAACAATCCGCCGGCGCCCAGCACAACAGCCAGCAAGACAAATAACAGTACAAACTTGAGGAAAATCCCTAGACGCATAAGAATAACAATAGCAGACGAACTGAGGCCGGCCAGTAAACAATGGCCAGCCGCGACACTAAAACAAATTACATGCCCAGCATTTTCTCGACACTGTCCCGATTGTTCATAATGACTTCAACGATCTTGTAGGCATCACCGACTTTGACAGTGAGGAAGTCCGCCGTAACTCGGACACCATTATCCGTGACAATCTCCGAACACACAAACACGGCGCCATCCTTGTAAGGCAAAATCATCGGGTGGACGTTGGCACTGTAGCCGCCCATTAAGTCGTTAGTCTGTCGATCCACGAACAGAAACCGGCCTTTATCATCAGATCGCGACTTTATCCATTTTACGAGCGTCAACTGGACCTTGGCTTTGTCTTCGGCTGAAATTTCATCAGCGATCGCCACAACCGAAAATATCGCCAACATCAGTACTAACAAGATTCTTGACATCGGATTTCTCCTTTTATGACAGCCGATTTAGTCTAACGAATTTGTAGAACATTTCCATAAACTTCGAACCCGAAACAAATTACATTAAATTTGACTTTTGACAAAACAACGAAGTGCTAGCGGCTGCAGACTGCCAGTACTTGTTTGAGATCAGTGTGGCCCTGCAGACATTTAACCACCCCATCTTGAAGCAGCGTTTGCATACCCGCTTGCTGAGCCAGGTCCCGTATCTCGCCCGTGGTCGCCTTTCTTTGAATCGCAGTGCGGATCTCATCATTGTTCACCAGCAGTTCGTGCAGAGCGAGACGGCCCCGGTAGCCGGTTTTCTCACACTCTACGCAGCCATCTGCCCGCCACAATTTCAAGGCACCGCCAGACATTGCTCGTTCTACCGAGTCTGCCCCGATATAACGACTAAACTCATCGGTCTCATCGGGCGTTGCGTCATACTCAACTTTGCATTTCCCGCACAACTGCCGTGCCAATCGCTGTGAAAGAATGCCCAACAGGGCGTCCGAGAAAGAAAACGGCTCCATGCCCATATCGATCAGCCGGGTCACTGTTTCGGGCGCCGTGTTGGTGTGTAGTGTAGAGAGCACCATGTGGCCTGTCAGGGAGGCTTGAATCCCCAGATGCGCGGTTTCTTCATCCCGCATTTCGCCGACCATAATAATGTCAGGATCTGCTCTCAGAAACGACCGCATGGCTGACGCAAACGTCAATCCTATCTGCGGCTGCACCTGCAGCTGCCGAAGGCCCGGCTGGGTAATTTCTACCGGGTCCTCTACGGTCCATATCTTCTTCTTAACGTCGTTGATTTGGGCCAGCATGGAATGAAGTGTGGTTGTTTTGCCTGAACCCGTCGGACCTACGGCCAGCATCAGTCCATAAGGACGACGCACCAGCGCTTCAACCGCTTGCAGGTTATCTGGACTGAGCTGCATCTCACTCAACGGCAAAGCGCCAAACGCTCCCAGAATACGCAGAACCACATCTTCATTTTCCCCGGCTGTCGGCACAGTGACCATACGCAGTTCAATCTCGCGCTCTCCGAGTTTAAAACGCATTTTGCCGTCCTGTGGCAAGCGCCGCTCTGCAATGTTAAGCCTTGCCATGATCTTCATCCTGGCCACGATACGTTCCCGATACTCCGATGGGATGCGGCGGTAATTACGGAGCTGTCCATCTACCCGAAACCGAACTATGAGATCCTGCTTGTCACCATACGGTTCAACATGTATGTCCGATGCGCGATCGCGGACCGCATCGACGATAAACCGGTTGACCAGTTTGATGACATCATCATCCTCGCCCTCGGCATCCCCGGCAACGCCGCTGCCGCCGAGCGACCGCAGATAGGTCTCAAAATCCTCGCTGCTTTCTTGGGTAGATAACCGGTCTGCGATATACACTTTTAGTTGAGTGGGTGTTGCAACCACCTCGACCACTCGTTTCTTACAGGTAAAACGAACGGCGTCTATCGCCTCACTCGACAGTGGATCTCCCATTGCCACTGTAAGCGATTCAGTGTCTACCCTGATGGGAAATACCTGGTGCTCGCGGATCACTCTAGCCGGAATCTCGGTAAGTGCGTCGGACTCGATGTCGGTGCTGTCTAGATCAATAAATGGCAACCCCAGTCGGTTCGCCAGAACCCTGGCTATGTCGCTCTCGTCAACCATACCCAGTTCAACCAGCACTTCACCGAGGCGTTTGCCTTTCTGCTGTTTTTGCTGACTCAGTGCAACATGAATCTCAGCCTCAGTTGTGAGGCCCTCACTCACCAGGACTTCGCCCAAGCGCAAGCGGCGGCGTACTTGCCGGGCATCCTGAATCTCCGTTAGACCGCGGGTAACCTGACTCATCTTGTTTATCTATTTAGGACCTGACTGTCGAGATGTTCAGTTGACTATCTGATCGATTCCATGAAAGATATTCTAGGTCTTAATTTGCAACTTGCCTATTTATCACTAACAGTATCCTCGTTTATCTCCTAAAATGATAATATCCGCTAGTGACTCAGCAGTGCTTACTTCCATGACCCATCGAGGGAAGCATTCCATGAATAACATTCTCTACCGAGGCTTCGCGGAAAGACTGATCGATGCCATGATCGAATCCGGCTACTCGGCCCGCGCCGGCAGCTGGTCGCGCTTTCCAGTTGAAATCGAACCGCTTCGCCGTGAGGCGAGCGCCAAGAGCCTCACAACCGCCCGGAAATATCTGGAAGGTTCTGCCTTCCCGAGACGGTACCGTCTCGAACGTATCGCAGACTGGCTGCGTGTGAACGTAGAATGGCTCGCCAGTGGAAATGGTCCCCGCCATGCCAATGCTGCCGCCTATTCCGGCCCTGATCTACCGGAAGAAGCGCTCGCACTGGCCAAAGCCTGGGCTGCACTCCCGCGTTATTACCGAGAACCCATCCGCAGTTGGGTCATTATGGCTTCGATCCAGGACAACCTTCCTGATGAAGCCAAACAACTGCCACCGAGTGCTCAGCTAATGGAGCGACGCAAACATCCGCGACAAAAAGACGTCTAGAGCAGGTCTTCCAAACCCACTCGACTCATTTAGTCTGGATGTGTTCGCGTGAATACACGCAGGCACAATTCGACTGGCTACTGGTAGATCACTAAACCGGTGTTACTGTCGATGTTTTGCCAATGAGTCCGCAAGCCAGTCGTTTAGGAGATGCGCCGCATCCCCCAATTGACTTTCATCAGCTGTATAGAGTCCAATTTTTAAAGCTCTAAGGGTCGGAAAGCCTTGGTCGAGATCCAGAACCCTCATTCTCTCATCCAGTATAGGCCGGGTCAGCGCACTCACGCCCAGGCCGTTTACCACAGCATCTTGAAGGCTGGCTATATCTGGACTCTGATAAGAAACGTACCAGGCACGCTCAGCCGCATTCAGGCACTCAACCATGCGCGTGCGATATTCACAGCCCTCCGGGCCTACGATCAACGGCACGGCCTCGTCATCTTCTAAAATCAACCCTAATGAAGCCACCCAGATCGGCGTTATTTCCCATGTCGCCGACAGCCGGTCTTCGTTCAACTCACGGGCTATAGCCACCACGGTATCGAGCTCGCCCAGTGTCAGGCTCTCCACAAGTTGTTCACTGAGGCCACATCGGATCCTGAGCGGAACATCGGTATGGGCTAGACGAAACTCTGCCAGTCTGCTGTTCAGGTAGGACAGCGCATAATCAGTGGGCAGCCCCACCCGCATAATTGTTGGACTAGCCGACAACCCGCTATCCAGGCGTTTTTTCAGATCTTCCTTGATGTACTCAACGAACTCGGTTTCCGGTACGGGCCGGCTGAAATAATAACCTTGCCCGACATGACACCCCAGGTCGCGAAGCCGGTGCATATTTTCCATCGTCTCTACGCCTTCTGCGACGATCTTGAGTTTGAGACTGCGCGCTAGCTGCACCACAGCTCGTACAATGGCCCAACTCTGCTGATCGGTGGTACGCACGAATGACTGGTCAATCTTGAGCTTATCGAGTGGTAGTCGGGTCAAGTAGGAAAGGCTCGAATAGCCAGTACCGAAGTCGTCGATAGCCACATGGATTCCAAGCGCCTTGAGCTTTTCAAGTACGGCCGTAATCCGTTCGAAGTCATCAGCCACGACTGATTCCGTGATCTCGAGCTCCAGCCACTCGGCGGCCAATCCGGTCTCATCGAGGACTTCTTGAATTTGTTCGACCAGGTCCTGCTGTTGCAACTGCACTACAGAGACATTCACCGACATCGTCACGGGCGGATATCCCTCCTCCTGCCAGAGCTTGGCCTGGCGACATGCCTCCTTAAGCACCCAGTGCCCGATCGGGATAATCAACCCGCTTTCTTCTGCAACTGGAATGAAGTCCATGGGGGAGACGGTATGTAATTCAGAGCTATCAACTCTGTCCGGACGTTGCCACCGGATCAACGCCTCGGTGCCCGTTAATCGGCCTGTCTCAAGGTCCACTTGTGGCTGGTAATACAACTGGAATTGGTTCTTTTCAATGGCAACCCTCAGATCGGCTTCCAGCCGGATGATATCTGGACTAACTTTACGGCGCGCTGCACGCCAGTCGAAATATCGATACGAGTTGCCCTGTTGTGCAGCATACTGTAGAGCCAACTGAGACTTGGTCAACAGCTCGCCGAGTTCGGATCCATCCTTCGGATACAACACAATACCAGCGCTCGCGGTAAAGGACATTCCCTCCACAGTCTCGCCATCGTCCAGCTCAAGCGGAAACGCGTCCCTCATGACGTCCTGGAGAATTAGCACTGACAATTCAGCTGCGGTCTGTGCTTTCTCGCAAGCCTCAACCAGGAAAAACTCGTTGCCCTGACCTCGAGTGAGCATGGCCCCGTCTGGTATAACGTCTTTTAAACGAATGGCTATTTGCCGGAGTAACCGGTCGCCGGTCTCTACGCTATAAATCTCGTTAATGGCCTGAAAGCGGTCGACTTTTATGCGGATACCGTAAAACTCACTATTACGTTGTTTCGCATCTTCCAAGATCCCTGCGAGTAGCTGTTCAAGATGTTCGAAAGTCGGCAGACCGGTTATCCTATCGGTGAGTTCTACAAGTCTTTGTGCCTGCCTCTCTTTCGTAACGTCAGTATGGATATAGGCCAACCCACCGCCGGAAAGCTTATGGGTTCTTACATCTATTACTTGACCGTTCGGTAACTCAAGATCATCCCGCCACTCTGTCCATGAGCCCGAAAACGACTTTATGAGATCTGAGACCAATCCTTCAGGGGCACCTTCACCATAGACCCCCCATTCCGCCAGTGTAAGTAGAATTCCCTTGAACGGCTGACCGGGCTGGGTTATCGATTCCGGGAATCCATACATCTTGCTGACGACCGAGTTGTTATGAACAACGTTAAGATCAGCATCAATAATCGAAATACCCACGTCTACGTGTTCGAGAGTTTCAAGGCCCATCTGATTTTCGAGTTCCTCAATCCGTTGTTCTTGTCGCTGTTCAGCACGGCGCTTTTCAGTAACGTCTGAATAAATACCGAACATCCCACCGCCACTCAGTCCCCGCCCCAGGACCTCAATAATTCGACCGTCCGGTAAAACTTGATCAACAGAATAATCTTCCATGGCAGTTCGACTTGTTAGTCGCGCTTGCAGAAACTCCTCGACATCATCTACAACACCATACATACCTTGCTCAACATCGTAGCGCATTACCGTTGTCAATGGAGTACCCACACGGTTCAGCTCTACCGGATATTGATACAAATCTCTGTAGGCTTGATTCGTTCGAATCAGCTTGCGGTCAGCATCGTAGAAAGCTAGCCCCACAGTGAGCTGCTCCATAACTTCCAGACTGATTTCGTGCTCGAGTTCTTCTATCTTTCGTTTGGTTCGGTCGCGGGCTATAAATAGAATCAAAACTCCGACACCAACCAATACAAGCAATCCCGTAATGA
>ENA-ORDI01000007-ORDI01000007.1-marine-metagenome-genome-assembly--contig:-NODE-7-length-133463-cov-7.579184_pt1 | contig 133463 bp, 127 predicted proteins | sample MGYA00248628_ERZ508525 | MGnify/ENA primary metagenome ERZ508525 (study PRJEB26195, sample SAMN05422138) | marine metagenome | isolation source: East of Porto Seguro, South Atlantic Ocean | place... | reverse complement strand
GGCTTTGAAGGCTGGGCTGTGTTTCTTCCGTATCTGTTTCATGTCCTGCTCCTTTTTTGCAATTCTAGGAGCGGGACCCTCTCTTAGCTACCTGTTCAAATTTCCCAGACCACCTCACTACCGCATGCCGCTCAGCATCGACCTGCCTATGATTGACACCCAACTAGTGGAGGTGCCGAATCCGGGCCATCCTACCGGCGTTAGAGGTGTGGGGGAGGTCTCGATAATCCCACCGGTGCCGGCCGTTGCCAACGCGATCCACAACGCCATAGGCGTGCGCATGAATTCTCTGCCCATGTCTCCGGGGGCCGTCCTGGAAGCCTTGTGGGAGAAGCAATCGGGGTAAAAAGTGTGGAAGGGGATCGGCACCCAGCCTATCAATCCGGAAGGCGACCGTCTCACTTTCGAGTGTATGTCAGCTTAAGCTTTCATCTTTTCCTGTTTTCAAAGTCCGGAAAGGTCTAAGGTGACAAACCGCCGCTTTCCGATAACCGTGTTGGAACCTAAAGAGGGAGAAGTTCATTGACGTCGGTGATCAAGTACATAACCTTTGACTGCCATGACCCACAGGCGCTGGCCCTGTTCTGGAGTGCGGCCTTGGGCTACGAGATCGTCAACTGGGACAACTTTGACGCTGCACTGTCCCAAGCGGCCGACGGCCACCTGCCCCGTCTAGCGTTCATCAAAGTCCCAGAAGGCAAAACGGTTAAGAACCGCTTGCACCTGGACGTCGAACCTTCAGGAACAACGATGGAGGCCGATGTCGAGCGTTTAGTAGGGCTGGGTGCAAGTCGAATCGAGCAATTCGACGAGCCGTATGGAACATGGACCGTGATGGCCGATCCAGAAGGAAATGAGTTCTGCGTGGCAAGTCCCGAATAGGCTGTTACTTACAACTACCCAGTGGAAGAAGCCTACCGGGCCGCATTCGGCTAGACAACCCTCTGTGAGAAGCAGGTTAGGTCCAATCTCTCATGACTCGACTGGTTTCCTCATTTCTCGTTCCAGTTGCCACCGCACGGAAACCAAGTCCTTTTGGTGCTCCTAATTTCACACTCAATACAGCTACGCCTCAGAGGACTGCCATCGTGGAGCGCGGCTTACCAATCATGTTCTGAGTTTATGTGATCGAATTCCCTCTGGACAACCTGTTGCCTCCGACGTAGTATTCCTCCATACCCAACCCACCGGACCCTACAAGCATGGTCCATTCTCATCTGAACCGCAACATAAGCCGTGTTTTCGTGGGCCGTCAACAGGAGTTGGCCGAGCTCAGTGCGGCCTTGGATGATGCCATGTCTGGCCAAGGACGTCTGGCCATGCTTGCCGGAGAACCGGGAATCGGCAAGACCCGCACCGCCCAAGAGTTAGCCATGATGGCAGAAGGGCGTGGGACGCAGGTCCACTGGGGCCGGTGCTACGAAGAACTGGGGACGCCGCCCTACTGGGCCTGGGTCCAGACCATGCGGTCGTACATTGAACAGGCAAGCACCGAACAACTTGCCGCAGATATGGGTCCTGGCGCCTCCTACATTGCCGAGATAGTTCCCGAGATTCGGGGCAAGCTACAGGAATTGACAACGCCTCCGAGCCTGGAGCCGGAGCAAGCCCGTTTCCGGCTTTTCGACTCCATCACCACCTTCCTGAAGAACGCGGCGCATCGTCAGCCCCTCATGCTGGTCCTGGACGACCTCCATTGGGCCGACCAGTCATCCTTACTACTTTTAGAGTTTGTAGCCCGCGAAATCGAGACCAGCCGCATCTTGCTGGTTGGTGCTTACCGGGACGTCGAAGTTTCCAGGCGACATCCACTTTCCCAGACCCTTGGGGCTCTTGTTCGGGAGAAGCTATTCTACAGGGTCCAACTACAAGGACTTACCCAACAAGAAGTAACGGAATTCGTCCAGGGTAATGTGGGAATCACCCTAACCCCCGAAGCCGCGGGAGTCATGCATGAGCGGACCGATGGCAATCCGTTTTTTATCAGTGAGCTAACGCGCCAGGTCCCCTCGGAGAATATAACCGAAGACCCGGAGTGGGCCAGCATCATTCCCAAAGGTGTTCGCGATGGCATCGATGGGCAACGTACCCAAAGCCGTCGAGATTACCGGTCCGTCATCCCGGCCCTTCCGAGGAAGGGGGGATCCAGGCAACTGGTACCAAGCCGGGCTCGGGCCAGAAAAGCGATCGTGAGTAGGAAATGTCGAGGATATTCGGCGATGTAGAGTAATTCGTGAGGCCATACGCCGGCCGGGGAACCTTTTGGAGCACAAGACAATCGCCCTTAACGGGGTCAAAATCCACTACGTGCAGGCCGGGCAAGGGCCGGTGGTGTTGCTGTTGCACGGATTGGGTTCGTCCCTGGACACTTGGCGGCGGAATCTTGAGCCCCTGGCCAACGCGGGATTCACCGTTCTAGCCCCAGACATGCCCGGCCACGGTGACTCTGAAAAGCCAGATGATTTGGACTATGGACCCCGCAACGCCGTCGATTTCACCGGACAGTTTCTCCGCGCCTTGGGGGTGGAGAGAGCTTCGTTGGTGGGTAACTCAGCCGGAGGACTTGTGGCCGCGCTGGTCGCTCCCGGAGGAATCGGCCGCCAGGTTTCCTGGGTGTTACGTTTGATGTCTGTGCCGGGTTTGGGGGAGTTCCTCTTCCAACGCTGGATATACAGCCTGATGGGTATCAACAAGCGAGTTTTTCATGAGCCGTCTTCGATACCCGACGAGGTGCTGACCGAAATGGCCCGTGTCCAGTTTTTGCCCGGCTCCACCAGTTGCACCCTCCATTCTATCCGCTCCAGCATTAACCTCCTGGGGCTTCGCCGTCGATGGCGGATTCTTGATCGATTGCCTCAAGTGTCTTCTCCTCTGATGTGCCTCTGGGGAGAAGAAGACATTGTCATCCCGGTAAGCCACGCTGGCTGGATAAAAGACACGATCCCCCGATGTTTAGTACGCACCTTCCCTCAGTGCGGGCATTGGCCCCACATGGAAAAAGCCGACGAGTTCAACGCCCTGTTGACATTATTTCTTCAGGGCGGCCTGGATGACCAATGCGGGTCCATCCCTGGGCCGGTTTCTCTATGAACAGCTTGGTCCGGGTCCTTTCCGCGCCCGCCCGGTGGGATTGGCGTGATCCCAGCACCCTAATTCGGATCGGGATAATCCTAGCGGTCCTGGCCGCCTCGGCGACCGCTCTTTTACTGCGGGATCAATTAACTCCAGCTCAGGCGGGCTACGGCGGAGTGGCCCTGGCATCACTGATCGCCAGCGCCGGTCTGATAATTCCGGTGCCCGCCTTGGGAGCCGTATGCGCCGGTAGCGTATTCCTGAATCCGGTGCTTCTGGGTCTCATCGCCGGGACCAGCGAGAGTGTGGGCGAGCTAACAGGGTACTTTCTGGGTTATAGCGGACGAGACATGGCCCGGAGGTCTCGCCTATACAATCGGCTGGAGCCCTTGGTACGCCGCCGGGGCTGGCTTCCCTTGTTCTTGGTTTCGCTAGTGCCCAACCCCATCTTCGACATCATCGGCATCGCGGCCGGCGCCCTTCGGTACCCTCTTTGGAGCTTCCTGAGCATAGTTTGGGTGGGCAAGACCATCAAGTTCATCACCTTCGCCTACGCCTGCAAATACAGCCTAGCCTGGCTCACCCAAGTCTTCGGCATATAAAAGTCCTCAATCGTAAAACGTGTCTCGCCCCCCTTTCGTAAAGGGGGGTTGGGGGGATTTCCCCTGACCGCTGATAGCTGACTGCTCGAAAATTCCCCTGGCGATAGTCCCAGTCACCGTGTATCCTTTTACCGGAAGGGCAACGGCCCAATCAGCAACACCGGAGGTCCCCGTGATTCGCAGCCTCGATGGAAAAACTCCAAAGATTCATCCCTCCTGTTTCGTCAGTGAGACTGCTTATATAGTCGGCGACGTTGAGATCGGCGAGGACACCAGCATCTGGCCGGGCGCCGTGATTCGAGGCGACTACGGCAAGATAATCATCGGAAAAGCCTGCTCTATCCAGGATAACTGCGTCCTGCATACCGACGACTATCTGGAGTTGGGCGACAATGTTCTTATGACCCACGGAGCAGTTATCCATGGCGGCATCGTCGGCAACAACGTGCTCATCGGCATGAACGCCGCCATTCTGGAGAGCGCCAAAGTCGGCAACTACGTGCTCATCGGCGCGTCGGCGTTGGTGCTGGCCGACGCCGTGATTCCAGACAACTCTCTGGTCCTGGGAGTGCCAGGCAAGGTGCGCCCCCTGACCGCGGAACACCGTGAGCGGTTGGAAGACCCCACCGGTATCTACGTAGAGAACATGAAACGATACATCAAAGCCGGCCTGGGGCTGCAGATCCCTACCGACGGTCAATAAAGGTTTAACTATGACGGCTAACGGCGAAAAGCTACCCTTGCCCCTGGAAGGCATCCGGGTCTTGGACCTGACCCACATAGTGGCTGGTCCCTTCTGCTCGATGATATTTGCCGACATGGGCGCCGAAGTTATCAAAGTAGAACGGCCCGGATTCGGTGATCGTTCACGGATCAATACCCCCTTCAAGGACGGAGCCAATGGGCAGAAAGTCTCCGTGAGATACCTGGGCGTCAACCGGAACAAGAAAAGCGTGACCTTAGACCTACGCGACCCCCGATGCAGATCCGCCTTCGAGAAGATGGTCAAAGAGTCTGACATCCTTCTGGACAACTGGGGTCCCGGCGCACTGCGGCGGCTGGGTTTGGGCTACGAAACGCTCTCCGAATTGAACCCCGGCCTGATCTACGCCAGCATCACCGGCTACGGCGACTCCGATGATATGCAAGGCCCCTACTCCCAGTGGCCGGCCAACAACCCTTGCGTTCAAGGCATGGGCGGCTGGATGGAGATCACCGGAGCCCACGGCGGGGCTCCGCAGATGGTCGGCGACAACATCGGCGACACCGTGCCCGGAGTCTGGTCAGCCCTGGGCGTTATGTTGGCCTTGGAAGCCCGGCATAAGACTGGCAAGGGACAGCACGTGGACATGGCCATGTACGACTGCATGGTAGCCCACACCACCAGCAGCATGCCCCTGTACCAATTGACCGGCCAAAGCAGTAGCCGGGCCAGGGAGAACATGTTCAGCGCCCAACTGGCGCTGAAAACCAACGATGGGTACGCGGTGCTGGCCGGGGCCGGCGACGAGGAGAAGTGGGTCGCCCTATGGCAACTCGTGGGCCGGGAAGACCTGATCCAGGACCCCCGGTATCTGGGCAAGGGTATCAGCGGCGAGTTCTACTTCGAGAACATCGTCCCCGCCATCGAGGAGTGGTCCCAACACTTGTCGAAAAGGGAGGTGGCCGAGCAGCTCATCGAGATCGGTTACTCAATGGGAATGGTGCAGAACACCGCCGACCTGGACCAATGCCCCCACCTGGAGGCTCGCAAGATGTTCGTCGACTGCGGCGACACCATGGGAGGCTCATTCCGGACGGCCAACACACCCATCAACCTTACCGCCTGCCCCGACACCCCCACCGGTCCCCCGCCGTTGTTGGGCGAACACAACCATGACATTCTGTGTTCCATCGGTGGACTAACCGAGGAGCAACTCCTGGGCATGGAGACGGACCGGGTTGTCTGATCGCCGGCACCATTTCACCGGATCAGCGACGGTTTCCACCTCCACTATGACCACGTATAATGGGCCGTCTTAACGCCATCAATCAAGGAGACTAAAGAACTTGTTCCAAGCGCCCAGAGGCACCAACGACCTGCTCCCCCAGGACCAAAAGTATTGGAGATACATCGAATCCAAAGCCGTAGACCTGGCTAGGCAATACGGCTTTGGCCGGATCGACACTCCGGTGTTCGAGGACTCGAACCTGTTCATCCGATCGGTGGGGGAAGGCACGGACATCGTGGAAAAGGAGATGTACACCTTCGAGGACCGGGGTGGCGACCAAGTGACACTGCGTCCCGAGGGTACCGCCCCGGTCTGCCGGGCCTACCTGGAACACGGTATGCACAACCTGCCCCAGCCCGTGCGGATGTACTACTTCTGCCCAGTGTTTCGCTACGAACGGCCTCAAGCCGGGCGATTTCGCGAGCACCATCAGTTCGGCGTAGAAGTGCTGGGAGACGCCGACCCTTCGGTGGACGCTGAGGTAATCGAACTGGCCTGGCGATTGATGCTTTCCTTGGGGCTGAAAGACACTAGTTTGCTGATCAACAGCATCGGCGACACTGAATGCCGCCCAGCATACGTTGGCGAACTGAAGAACTATTACCAGGGTCACGAAAGCAAGCTCTGCGCCGAATGCCGGCAGCGTCTGGACCGTAACCCCCTTCGTCTCTTGGATTGCAAGGTTGAGACCTGCCGGGCTCTTGGAGATGAAGCGCCCCGGTCGTCGGATCATTTGTGCCAAGCCTGCCAGGACCACTGGTCCAGCCTTAGGGGATACCTTGACGCCGTGGCTATACCCTACGAGATCGACCACCGGCTGGTGCGTGGTCTGGATTACTACAGCCGCACCGTCTTCGAGATTCAGCCCCTAGAAGGCGGCGCTCAGTCCACCATCTGCGGCGGCGGCCGTTACGACGGACTGATCGAGAGTCTGGGTGGCCGTTCCACGCCGGGAATCGGCTTCGCCACCGGTATGGAGCGCCTGGCCTTGAACCTGGAACGCGGCGGAGTAGAAGTGCCCGATGAACCTTCTCCCAAGTATCTGGTGGCCAATGTGGGCGATGCTGCCCGCCCGGCCGCATTGGAACTGGCCGCCCGGCTACGGGCCAACGGGGTGGGAGCTATCTTGAGCAGCGGCTCCCGTGGGCTAAGGGGTCAGATGCGCCAAGCCAACGCTCTGGGGATCCCTTACACCGCGATCTTGGGAGACGACGAGATCGAGCAGGGCGTAGTTATGATTCGCGACATGCAGGCATCCACCCAGGAAACTAAGCCCATGCAGGAGTTCCTAGATAGCGCCGGCGCCTAGATGGTTCTGGCATAATACCTTCGGCAGCCGTGTCCGGGCTTAGACGATCCTGCCCCAACCCGCCTACTCTGTACAGGGGCCTTAATGCAACGTCTGATTGTCTCGTTGGTGATTATCGCGTCTCTGGCCGGGGCGGCATGCGCCGTCGCACCGACGCCCGTCCCACCGCCTGCACCTACGCCGACACCAATAACAATCACCCACGAATTGGAAATCATAGCGGACCCCCCCGAAGCAGCGGATGTTCTCCTCAATCCCACGCCCATCGAAGGCGGGCGCTATGTGCGTGGCCGCACGGTGGCGATCGATATCTTACCCAAGAAGGGCTGGCAAGTTGATCGGTGGGCTGGGCCGGTCTACGACGAGGTTGGAGTGTCCGCCAAGATAGACATGAACTCCAGCCACACGGTGATAGTGAGGCTGGTGCGGGTCATCGCCGTGCCTCCCACCGCCGCACCATCCACCCTCGCACCTTCCGCCGCCGTACGAGCCACCGCCATGCCACCGGCCTCCGTACCACCGACGCGTACCTCTGGATCCCCCCTACGCCGGCGCCCACCCTGACCCCTATGCCAACGGATCCCACGAATACCAACGACCTGCCCGCGCTATTGCCTACTTTGGCGGACATAGCCCCCGGAGCGATCATCGAGGGAGAGGGCTACGTCCAAGATACCGACGCCCTCCTTACGTACGAGCGGGAATTTGAGGCAGAGGGGTTGTTCTTCACTCTAGGCTTGTCTCAGTTGAGCAATCTCAGCAGCACCGTCGAGATGTACGCCACCTCCTCCGATGCCAGTGCGCCGGTTCTGGTGATGAGAGCCATGGACCCTCAGTTGTTCGCCCAGCTGGCAGGTCCGGCGTTCGCGGAAGGGGCCGGATTTAGTCCAGAGAACGTTGTGGTCTAGGCCATAGACCTTCCGGCCATCGGCGATGCTACGGCGGGTTTCTTGATGAGGGTTCAGACGCCCCCCATCAATCTAGACGTCTATATGATGTGGTTTGCCCAGGGCCGTATAGCCGCCCAACTGATCGCCGGAGGCCCCCGCGGCCAGGTCCACTCGGACGACGTAGCCAGAATCGCCCGGCTCATTGATCAACGAATCATCGAACGGATCGATAACAATCCTCCTCGCACCCCTCTCGCCACACCCACCCCTACCCAAACGCGTTCGGCCACGCAAGTCCCAATGCCGACCCTGGTTCTTTTTGCCACTCCCACTCCTACCACCGCACCCACTCTCGCGCCTGCCGCTACGACTACCCCCACCCCGAGACCAGCACCCACCCAAGGCCCGACGCCAACCGCTACTCCCACCCCGGTGCCTCCCACTCCCACGCAGGTTCCTCCGACGCCTACCCCCGCACCTTCCACACCGATGCCGGTGCCTCCGACGCCCACCCCGGTGCCTCCCACTCCCACGCAGGTTCCTCCGACGCCTACGCCGGTACCTCCGACGCCTACACCTGTACCTTCCACACCTACGCCGGCGCCGCCTTCTCCTGGACTGCTGAACTGGTGGCCCGGCAACGGAAACGCCAATGATATCGTCAGTGGCGTAAACGGAACCATGCGGAACGGCGCAACCTTTGCCGCCGGAAAGGTGAATCAGGCTTTCAGTCTAGACGGGGCAAATGACTATGTGGCAATCTCCAATACCTCAAGCCTCCAGGTCTCCACGGGCACCCTGGAAGCTTGGATCAAAACCACCAACTCCGGAGGCGATTTCCGGGGAATAGTCGTAAAACGGGGAGCCTATGGCCTATTCCTACAGAACGGCGTTTTGGTTACCCATGACTGGGGCTCGGGTCAAACTAGGTCGACCGGTGTCAACCTTGCCGACGGGCAGTTCCATCATGTTGCGATTACTTTCCAGAGCGGTGTCGCCGGGGGCACGGTAATTTACGCGGATGGCGTACCGGTTCTGACAACGACTATGACCGTCCTCAACCAGGTGCAGGCCCTTGTCATCGGCGCGGGAGACCCAGGTACTATCCAATTTTTCGACGGCATCATCGACGAAGCCAAACTCTACAACCGCGCCCTCAGCGGTGGAGAGATTCAGGCCACCTTCTCTGGTACGAACTGACACTTGCTCATTGACTAGCTGCCTGGTTTATTAGAACATGTGTTTCCCAGGCCGCCACAAGTTGTTTTTTATGCGGAAGGGCGGAGGGAGGAGACGCAATATTTATGAACTTATTCTATCGAGGCTACGTCATTCATCGGAAATTCCGGTCTATCTGCTACACCATTTTCGGCCGCCGCCCAAAGCGTGTCGAGTTGGCTGCCTGTGCCACGTCCCGGGAAGCCATGCAATGGGTGGACCACCATATGGTTCAAGGCGAACCGGTCCCGATCCAGCAATCTCAACTAGCTGTCCTGTAAGAACAACAAAGTCCCCCTTTCGTAAAGGGGGACTTAAGGCTCGCCAGTTTGGGCGTAGCTGGCCCGCACTCTAGTCTCCGGACCTAGTCCGGCTCCGCCACACCTCGCCATCGGCACACACCATCTCCACCCAATCTTCAAGTGGCAGGGTTAGACCCCTCTTGTAGCGGTCCGCTGCCTCGATCAGAAGTTCTTGGGTGGAGGTGTCTATCAGCGCATTTGATATCGCCCAGGCCAGTTCTTGGCCTCCGCCGCCCTCCCTGAGATTGATCTGCGCCTCGCCAAGTATCTGACTGGCCGATTCCGAATCGCCCTGGAAATGAGCCGCTAATCCAAGTCCCAATTGAATCGTTCCGACGCCAAGGCGGTCACCCAGATCGGCCATCGGTGGAATGCTCTCTTCATAAAGCGCGGTAGCCTCTTCCAGCCTGCCAGATTCTAGTAACGTGTTTCCCAAACGGACGCCCGTCCAGGCTATCATCCCGGTGTCCCCGATGCGCCGGAATGTTTCCAGTCCTCGACTGCAATGCTCGACCGATTCGGCGAGATTTCCGGCGAACCAAGCAGAAGAACCTAAGAAGAAGTCGCAAAACGCATCTCCCCACTCGAACCCATAGGACCGGTGGGCCGCCTGGATCTCGACAAGCTTACGGTTCGCTGCCTCCAAGTCTCTCTGGAACCACAGGATCGTGGCCTCGTAGGTCTCAGCCGTCCTTACCCCTTGCTCGTCTCCCAGATCGGTGAAACGCGCCAGTCCATCATGGATCTTTACCAGACACCCTTCGAAGTCGTCATGACGCACTACCGAGCCGGTAAATCCGGACTGAACCAGCGCCGAAGCACGGGCGCTTGAAGATCCTCCGTCGATAGCCAGTACCCGGTCGAACCAATCCATAGCCTCGGCCATGTGCCGACGCACCAACCAGAACCAACCCAAGGCAGCCACAGTACGTAGTCCTAGATCCGCGTCTCCCGCTTCCAAACCCCAAGTCATCGCTACACGGAAGTTGTCGTGTTCCGTCTCCAGCCTCGCCAGCCATTCGAGTTGGCGGGGGCCGTGCAAGTCCGGCGCAGCCCGTTCGGCAAGATCCCGATAGTACCGGGCGTGCCGGCCGCCCGCTTCTGCCGCCTCGTCCGCGGTGATCCGGGCAGCGGCGTACTGCCGCAGCGGCTCCAGCATGTAGTACCGTGTTTCCTCGCCTGCGGGCATCGTCCGCACCAAGGATTTGTCCACCAACTCGCCGATGGCATCAAGCGCCTCGAACTCGTCTTCAGTTCCCATGACCGCACTGCCGGCGTCCAGGGTGAAACCACCGCGAAACACCGAGACCTGGCGGAAGAGCATCTGCTGCTCCGGATCCAGCATGTCGTAGCTCCAGTCGATAGCCCGCTCGATGGTCTGGTGGTGCGGCAAGGCATCGACCGGCCCGCCGGACAGGATTTTAAAGCAATCATCAAGGCGGCTGGCGATCTGGGCCGGTTGAATCATTTTCATCCGAGCCGCCGCCAGCTCTATCGCCAAGGGAATCCCGTCGAGCCTCCGCACAATCTGGTTCACGGACCCTGCGTTGCCAGAAGTTAACTCAAAATCGGGCCTCGCTGCCCAGGCCCGCTCTAGGAAGAGTTGCACCGAAGGGCAGTCAACCAATATGTCATCGATGGCGGCGACTACGGGAACGGGCAGGGGCGGCACTTGGAACATCCGCTCTCCCGTTAGGTTCAACGGCTCCCGGCTGGTGGCAAGCACGGAGACACCGGGGCAAGAAAGCAACCACTGGACCAGCGATGCCGCGGCGACGATCAAATGCTCGCAGTTGTCCAAAATCAGGAGCACAGTTTTCCCTTGCAAGTATCCATGGAGGGCGTCTTGGCCGACGTCGAATATTTCGGCTACGTGGGATTGCAACACATTGGGGTCCGACAGGGCCGCTAGCCCGATGAACCAAACCCCACCGGGATAATCTTCGATGACCGTAGCGCCAATCTCCTGAGCCAGCCTCGTTTTACCGGAACCGCCCGCGCCCGCGAGAGTAATAAGACGAGCGGTGGGAAGCATGCTGGCGACCTCATCGATCTCTTCTTGCCGTCCGATGAAACTGGTAAGTTGGACCGGCAGGTTGTGCCGGTGTTCATCCAACGATTCCAAGGCCGGGAAATCCGCGGGAAGGTCTGGGTGAAGAAGCTGGAACACTTGCTCCGGCCGCTCCATCCCCCGGAGCCGATGCGTACCCATGTCGCGCAGGGACACGCCTTCAGGCAAGGCATCCTGCACCAACTCCGAAGTTACCTGAGACAGGACGACTTGGCCGCCATGGGCGATGCCCCGGAGGCGGGCGCATCGGTTCACCACCGGACCATAGTAATCGTGTTCCCGTAGCTCAGACTCTCCGGTATGGAGAGCCATCCGGACCTTGATGGAGAGCTCCAACGCCCAGGGTTCCTTGAGGATAGCTTGCTGTACGGCACAGGCCGCGGCAGCCGCGTCTCTGGCGCGAACGAACACCGCGAAAAGGCTGTCCCCTTCGTCGCGGCTCCTGACAACCATGCCGCCATGCTCTTCGTTCACGGAGGTGAGCAATGCATCGTGGCGGGCCAACACGCCGCTCATTTCGCCGGGGTGCTCCTGCCAAAGTTGGGTGCTGCCTTCCAAGTCGGTAAAGAGGTAGGTAATTACCCCGGTGGGCAGATAACTGAGGGGCGTGGAGCATCGGCCGCAGAAGTTCATCCCTTCGGGATTGTCAAAACCACAGCTTGTGCAGATCATCGGCTTGCCTCAGAGGCTGTCTGGATGCTAGAAGAATTCATATTCGGTTCGCGAGACGGCCGCGACTTGGCCAGAGGATGGCCGTAGGCTAACTTTGCTGCCTCACACTGTCAAGCTGATCGGCACATTGGGACAACGATCTTCTGACGCGTCCCAACACCGTCGACACAACCTCGTGGCTTTGGAGAAACCCGGTGTAGGCGGACAGTTCTTTTAACCGTTCGATGAATAATTCCCAAGCCGCCACTTGGTTGGGTGGTGTGTTGATATCCCGCGAAAAGCGGAAACTTGCGCCTGCCTTCATACCCGGATAGGAAGCTCCCGCGGGCAGTGTTGTCAGCGCCTCTCCCAGAGGCCCAATCACGCCAAACATCAGCTTCACGGTGATATCCGCCAGTTTTGTCAGCTCTTCCTGGGATTCCCCTCCGTGTAGAAACAGCCTCCCAAGCATCTGCATCATGAGCTCGTAGCACCCATCGAACAGATTGCTTACGTCGATGCTCAAGGAGTCTTCTAAAAGATTGATCGTGGTTTCATCGCTGATGTCTCCAGGCAACATCGAATACGGATTGTAGATCACCGGACGTCCCGGCTCGAAGTTGGGGTCCTCCTTGAGAATCTCTTCATACTCTTCTTGAATAGCGACGAACTTGCCGTAATGAGAGTCCGCGGTGACGCCCCTGGCCCCTTCACCCTGCTTGATGATTCCTTGCAAGGCCTGCCCGGCGGAAGCCAGATCCGTGACCTGAATCAAGTCTGGAAGATCAAAATGAGAGCCGGTTATCTGTGAGTCAGGCGGCCCAAGGAAAAGCTTGTCCTCACCGTATTTCTGAGATAGGTACCCAAGGCCGTCTTCTATGCCGAGATACAGTTGGCCTTGGCTCCGGTAGTCGCGGGCGCTGGAGAAAATATCGCTGAGCCTTGTCTGGAGTGGATGCGCCGATAGCCCGGACGCCTTCTCGTCAGCCTCCACCAGATCCAGCGGCCTTTCGATGTACACGAACGTTGCCAGGGATTCCCGGCAGAAAGGGGCCAACGCTAGTCTGAAGGATGGGGGGTAGGCCCTGGGGCTTGAAGGAAGATTGGGCCGGCGCAGATGAGCGGCGCCGCCCACCGCCGTGAGAAGGTTGCAGGCCAAGCACATGTGCAGCATCTCTTCAACGGCGATCTCCATAATAGTCCTACGCCATCCCTGTATGCTTTTCAGCTGCTCCTCGGTAACCCCTTCCGCAACATCCCTCTTCATACTGAAGGCGCAATACAGATAGCAGCACATGATCCCATGCTCAAGCTCGGCGGCTTCGGACAGCATGTAGATAAGATGTCTTCTATTTTATATTCTAACTAGCGAAACCAATACGGATTACCTCTATACGACTTCAAATTAGACAATTTCGGGGTATGATTCGGCGGCGAACAATCTCATCTATTGACTGCCGAATTGAAATCCCTGGTATTCTAGCCGGGCCTGTTTTAAGCGTCAACTGAGACGATTACCCGGTGAGGACGAGGAAATGGTAGGACCGGAACAGGGGCGGGACGCCCCGGCAACCAAGACAATCACCTATAGCAGAGTAGTGGACCTGTCCCACACGATACACTCCGGCATACCCCAATGGCCAGGGGACCCCCCAGTGGAATTCCAAGAGGTGGCCACGCCGGACCGGGATGGGTACTACCTACGCCGGTTTTCCATGGGAGAACACAGCGCCACCCACATCAACGCTCCCATCGCCTTCCATCCCGGCGGCTTGAGCATAGACTCCTATCTCGCTGAGTCGCTGACCGCCCCGGCAGTGGTGATCGACGTTGAGGAGCGATGCATCGGCAACCCTAGCTACGCGCTGAGTGCCGCCGAGATTGCAGCCTGGGAAGAGCGCCACGGCACGGTTCCGCCCAACGCGGTCGTTCTCTTGCATACCGGATGGCAAAGAAAGTGGCACGACTCCGTGGCGTATCTGGGAGCCGAGCCCAACGGCGAACCGCGCTTTCCCGGATTCAACCACGACGCCGCCAGATTCCTGATAGACCAGCGGGCCATCGCCGGATTGGGCACGGACACCGCTGGATTGGAGCCCGGCTGGGACGGCAGTTTCAGCGTGAACAAGTTACTGCTGGAACAGCCCAGGATCGCGCTGGAAAACCTTACCAATCTGGACCTGCTGCCGCCAACCGGAATCACCCTGGTTATCGGAATCCTCCGATTGCAGGGCGGCAGCGGATCTCCCGTATTGGTGATTGCGTTTGTAGAGTGAGCGTTCAGCGTTCAGCTATCAGGAGCCAAGTCCACCGGACGATCCCCTGACGGCTGAAAGCTGATTGCTATCTCACAGCTTGGCGACGCCGGCGGCGGCGCAGTCTTCGTCCTGTTGGGAAGTGCCTCCACCAACTCCGCAGGCGCCTTCCAATGCCCCGTTGCGGAATATGGGCACCGCTCCCTGTCCCATAATCATATGTCCGCCCTCGGCGGCGGCGATTCCTGCCGGAGTGGGCAGGGCGGCCCGCTCAGCCAGCTCACCGCTATTCCGGCCGAAGGCGGCGGAAGCAACTGCCTTGCCTTGGGAGCCGTATACCCCGGCCCATATGGCGCCGTCCATGCGCGCAAATGCGATGAGGCGCCCGCCGGCATCGCATACCGCCACGTTTACTTTGATGCTGAATTCCTCCGCCTTAGCGATGGTCCCTTCAATAATCTTGACAGCTTCATCCAGAGTGATCGCCATAAGTTTCCTCCCTGATTCCTTATTTGAATCTCCACGAGTACACCGGACGCGCTTGACGTCTCCATGAGTAGCCGTCCCAACTCTCGACGGCTCATTCTACCGTCCCCGATTGGGTTTGCCAACAGCGTAAACGCGTAACAGGTCCCGAGTTTAGTTCAAAGAAGGCCGGATGCTATACTTCTTGCGAAGTAGAACCCTTACCCCCGGCCCCTTTCCCTGAGGGAGAGGGATGGCTCCGAAGGAGCCCGGGTGAGGGCAACCCCAGTAGGAGAGCAGTCGCGACGTGCTCACCAAGCGTATCATCCCCTGTTTGGACGTGGACGCGGGCCGGGTAGTCAAAGGCATCAGTTTCGTAAACTTGCGGGACGCCGGCGACCCCGCCGAGTTGGCCTCTTACTACGACCAAGAAGGCGCCGACGAACTGGTCTTCTTGGACATTACCGCCAGCTCCGACTCTAGAGACACCATGGTCGACGTGGTGGGCCGGGTTTCCGAACAGGTCTTCATACCTCTGACCGTGGGAGGCGGCATCCGCAGCGTAGACGACATGCGCCGGATGCTCAACGCCGGGGCCGACAAAGTTTCGGTCAATACGGCCGCCGTCAACAATCCAGACCTGGTTAAAGAAGGGGCGGCCCAATTCGGCAATCAATGCATAGTGGTGGCCATCGACGCCAAGAGGGTTTCCAATTCTGGCGAAACCGGGGATACCCGGCAAGACGGCCTCTCTTTAGACCCGGAATCCCGGTGGGAGGTCTACACTCATGGCGGAAGAGAAACCACGGGAATCGACGCGGTTAAGTGGGCGCTACGGGCGGTAGAGTTGGGCGCCGGGGAGTTTTTGCTAACCAGCATGGATGCCGACGGCCACCTGGCCGGGTATGATTTGGAATTAACCAAGGCTATCTCCGAGGCGGTGCCGGTACCGGTGATCGCCAGCGGCGGGGCGGGCAACCTGGACCACTTGTACCAGGCATTCACTCAGGGCAAAGCCGATGCCGTTCTTGCCGCCAGCATCTTCCATTTCGGAACCTATTCCATCGCTCAAGCGAAAGAGTATCTGGCGGCCCAGGGCGTGCCGATGCGCCCTCAGCAATACCCGATATCCTAGTTCCAGTTCCTGGAAGCACCGAGATTTCCTGCTAACTCAATACCGGCGTATCACGGTGAGCACATGACAAACCAATGAGCCAGATAACCACTGTCATCTTCGACATGTACGAAACCCTGGTGGAGAACGGCCCCCATCTCTGGCAGGCCACTTTCCAAGAGATCATTGACTCCCAACAACTCCCTGTTTCGACCGGGGACCTGTGGCGGGAGTGGAAGGTGGCGGAGGTAAACTTTCGAAACCGGCGACTGGAGCCCGATTCGCCCTTTGAGAGTTATTTTGAGGGCTGGCGCGATTGCTTCGTAAAAGCATTCCGCGTATTTGGACTGGATGGAGACCCCGAAGCAGCCTCCCACAGATCCATCCTGGACATGTCACTCCGGGCACCTTATGAAGAAACCGTTGAAGCCTTAAAAGCCATTCAGGGCGACTGGCGCATGGCGGTCCTCTCCAATGCCGATGACGGCTATCTGTTGCCCAACGTGGCCGCACTGGGCTTGGATTTTGCCGAGGTCTTGTCTTCGGAAGGAGGCCGCGCTTACAAACCCGATCAGGGACTATTTAGGGAAATGCTGCGCCGGTTGAACGTGCCGGCCAGCGAAGCGGCATACGTTGGCGACCGCCAATTCGAAGACGTACTTGGAGCCGGCACGGTCGGCATGACCACGGTTTGGATCAACCGGACCGGGGTAGCTGTCGACCCCGAGTTACTCACACCTAATCATCAGATAAAAAGTCTGCTGGAGCTTCCCGATATATTGTCCACAGGCGAATGAGCCACGACATTGTCTGATAACCGAATCAGTAAGGATAAGTTATGAAGGTAAAACTCAACGAGCAAGGTCTGGTCCCCGCGATCGCCCAAGACGCCGACACCGGCCAAGTACTGATGCTGGGATACATGAATCCAGGTTCGTTGAAACGAACGATGGAGGGAGTACAGGTTTGGTTTTACAGCCGGAGCCGGGAAGACCTTTGGCACAAAGGGGAGATTTCAGGCAACTACCTGAACCTGACAGAGGCCTGGCTGGACTGCGACGGGGACACCCTTCTACTGAAGGTCAAGCCCGACGGACCCGCCTGCCATACCGGGGAAACCTCATGCTTCTACACGCCCATGGAACAACTGCCCGAGGAATACGAAGTTACGGAGACCGGTCCGGGAATCTTGAGCGAACTCTTCGCGGTGATCCAAGACCGGCAGCGGGACCCCCCGGAAGGCAGCTATACCGCAAAACTGCTCCAAGAAGGAATGGGCCGCATCGCGCAAAAGGTGATTGAAGAAGCGGGAGAAACCGCCATCGCGGCGGTCCAAGACAACAAAGAGGACCTGCCCAAAGAGGTGGCCGACCTCCTGTACCACACCCTGGTGCTTTTGGCGGCGTCCGGCGTCACGCCCAACCAGGTATGGGAGGAGCTGCGGAATCGGAGAGGTTAAACGTCTCCCGGCAGGGTATCCCCTGACTGGTAGACCGTCCATTCGGCGCCCCGGTATACGGTAACTTTGCCGGACCCCACCACTCTCCAGTTTCCCGGCTTGCCCAGACAACCGGTGCGGGCATCTACCCCAAGTACCGTCAAACCGGAGGGGGCTTGGGCCTGCAAGTCTCGTGAAGTCTCGGCGGGGTCTCTGTTTTCATGGTGGGGCATGACGGCAACTCCAGGGACGATACCAAGAGCTTCTATCCAACCGCCCGCGCTGGGACGGCGCATGTAAGACCCGAACACCATGGCTCCGGCGCTGGAGCCGGCCAGAACTGTGCCTTGCTCCACCGCGTTCAAGATCGCCGTCAGGAGCGGAGAATTCCGTAACGCGGACAAAAGATGGTCGGGGTTGCCCCCGGTGAAATAGACCACACCGGCCCCGTCGACCGCGTGGCTAAATTCTGGGTCCTCGGCCTGCGTCCGGTCCAACACCATCAATTGGTGGGCGTCGCCCCCCAGACCGCCGAAATGGGTGACGCCGTCGTTGGCCGCTTTTGCCGGGCCGGTCACCGCCGCCGTGGGCAGCACCAGCACTCGGGACGGCTGTTGCCCGGACACCCTCATTATCTCCCGGTCCATGTCCTCGCAACCTACGCGGAACTCTTCTCCGCCAACGAGACCAATATCACCTGCCATCCTAGCTCCCCCCCGGCTGAATGATGTTTCGGAAGAAAATCCAAGCCGAAACTCAGGTCATTGTACCAGTCCGGCAGACCCACTAATTTCATACGCCGAATCGAGGGAATCACCGCGGCTTGATGTGATAGGATGAAAGTTAGGAAAATAAGCATGTTCTCTGGAATTTTGATCGCCCTTAAGGCTTTTATCGGTCATTTCGGCATCAGATTCGGAACTCAAGATAGGTTTCTCCACATGGCAACCCCACCGGTCTTGCACATCGTCCGAGAGTTGGTTTCCCAAGCCGTACAACAGGCCCAGCGAGAAGGCTTGTTGCAACTGGAAACTACGCCTGAGATTCAAGTAGAGCGACCAGCAAAGGCCGAGAACGGCGATTTCGCCACCAGCCTGCCTCTCCGGTTGGCCCGGGCTACCCGCATCAATCCCTTGGAGCTTGCCGAATCGCTGATCAAATATATCCCTGCTTGCGACGAGATCGACCGGGTGGAGGCCGCGCCTCCCGGCTTTATTAACTTCCATCTCAGTGACCGATGGGTCCGAGGGCAGGTAGAAGAAGTGCGCCGGATGGGGAACGAATACGGAAACGTGGACCTGGGCCAAGGGCAGCAGATGATGGTGGAATATGTCAGCGTCAACCCCACCGGACCGGTGCACGTAGGCCATGCTCGCGGAGCAGTCCTGGGCAGTTCTCTAGCCAACGTACTGTCAGCCGCCGGCTATCAGGTTACCCAGGAATACTACATCAATGACACCGGTACTCAGATGGAGGCTTTCTACGGTTCGGTGTACGCTCGCTATCTGCAGTCTCTAGGACAAGAGGCCGAATTGCCCCCCAACGGTTATGCCGCCGATTATATCGGCGACCTAGCCGAGGAGATCGCCGAAACCGAAGGAACCCGATTCATCGGAATGGAACAGCCGCAGGCTCTTCGGGAAATGGGCGACATTGCCCGGGAAAAGATGATCGCTCTGATCCGGAACGACTTGTCTCAGATCGGAGTGAATTTCGATACCTGGTTCAGCGAACGCACCCTGTTCGACCAGGGGGATTACGACCGGGCGCTGCAGGTATTGCGGGACAAAGAGTACCTGTCGGAGCGGGACAACGCCGTCTGGTTCAACTCTACTAAATTGGGCGACGATAAGGACAACGTAGTGATACGGGCCACCGGCGAGCCTACCTACTTTGCCTCTGACATCGCCTACCATTACAACAAATTCATAGTTCGCGGATTCGATTCGGTAGTCAATATCTGGGGAGCCGACCACCAGGGTCACGTCCCACGGATGAAGTCGGCCGTCGCCGCCTTGGGCATCCCTCCCGAGCGGCTGACGATCTTGATATCACAGATGGTTACATTGAAGCGCGGAACCGAAGTCGTTCGCGCGTCTAAGCGGACTGGCAACTTTGTGACCCTGCAGGAGTTGACCGAAGAGGTTGGCGCAGATGCCTGCCGCTACTTCTTCTTGGCCAGGACGCCCTCCACCCAGATGGAGTTCGATCTGGAGTTGGCTAAGCAGGAATCCTCGGAGAATCCTGTTTATTATGTCCAGTACGCCCACGCCAGAATCGCCGGTATCCTGAATGCGGCACACGGACAGAACATCGACTGGAGCGCCGGCGACGTGGGTCTGTTAACCCACCCCAGCGAACTGAGTCTCATCCGAACAATGATAAGGTTGCCCGAGTTGGTGGAGCAGATGGCCAGGGCCTTGGAGCCCCATCAGTTGCCCCACTACACCATGGAACTGGCCACCGCCTTCCACTGGTTTTACGAGAATTGCCGAGTCATATCATCCCATGAGGAAGATGCCCAACTTAATCTGGCCCGGCTGAAACTGGTAGAATCAGCCCAGATAGTATTCCGCCGCTCGCTAGCGTTGATGGGAATGAGCGCGCCGGAACGGATGTAAGCGGGCCGTCCTCTACTTACTCGACCGCGCCACCTACCTCGACCAACTTGATCGCCTTCCCAGTTAACACCCTATTGCAGTTATCTGGACCTTGATGCGTTTGTTCGATCTATTTCTGGGCCGGAAATCGGTTGACCGCGAGCTGCGCCTGGGGCTGGTGGAAAACTGGCGCCAATTTTCCTTGCTGGTCGCCCTCAACCTGTTCGTCGGCGGCATGATCGGCCTTGAACGCACCATCCTTCCGGTGCTGGCCGAAGCCGAATTCGGCATAACGTCCAGGACGGCGGCCATCTCCTTCATCGCCACTTTCGGCATCTCCAAGGCCCTGTCCAACCTATTCGCCGGGCATCTTGCCCAGAGAGTGACCCGGCGCCGAATACTGATCGTTGGGTGGCTGTTCGGATTGCCCGTACCTTTGATCTTGATCTGGACGCCGGACTGGGGTTGGGTGATCGGGGCCAACGTCCTGCTGGGCATCAACCAAGGGTTGACTTGGTCGATGACGGTGAATATGAAGATGGACCTGGTTGGCCCTAGATGGCGCGGCCTGGCTTTGGGCTTCAACGAAACGGCCGGATACGTGGCATTGGCCGCCGCGGCGTTTCTAACCGGGGTCATTGCCCAGTCTTACGGTCTGCGGCCTGAGCCATTCTATCTGGGCATTGGGATCGCCGCCATCGGGCTGGCCCTCAGCGTATTTCTGGTTCGCGACACCGCGCCTTACCTTGCCTTGGAAACGGCGCGGCAATCGGCGTTGGACCCCAATGCTGTTTCGAATCCCGTGTCGCTTAGGCGTAGCTTTGCCGATACCACCTGGCGCAGACGGGACCTGTTCGGCATTACTCAGGCCGGATTCGTAAAGAACCTCAACGATGGCTTAGCCTGGGGAATCTTCCCGCTTTTATTCGCCAGCCACGGACTGGACCTGGACCGTATCGGAATCTTGGTGGCGATCTATCCGATGGTCTGGGGGTCGCTGCAGATCGGCAGCGGATGGATCAGCGACGTGTTGGGACGCACCCCGTTGATCGTCACCGGTATGTTGCTGCAGGGCGGCGCCATCTGCATGGTTGGTCTCGTTACGTCCTTCGGCCCTTGGGCCGTCGCGATGGTCCTCTTGGGGCCAGGTACCGCCATGGTTTATCCGACGCTACTAGCCGCCATCGGAGACGCGGTGCCTGCCCGGGAGCGAGCCACCTCATTGGGAGTGTACCGCTTCTGGCGGGATGCCGGATTCGTTGCCGCGGCCCTTTCGGCCGGGGGAATCGCAGACCTGTTCGGGCTACGGGCAGCCATATTCTCGGTAGGCGCGTTGACGATCTTATCGGGCATTGTGGCAAGCCTTACATTACAGGACAACCGGGGAAATCCCCAACGGTGAATCTGTCCCAGATTTGAAAGATTCCGTCCGTACAACAACTCCCGGTGATTATTATTGGCTTGAAATGGCCAGGATTTGGGTCTATAATACGACTTGTCGGTCGAACCGTAACAGTCTGCTGTTCTGGCGCACCGCCTCTGCGGGCGCCTCTTCAACCCAGTGGTAGAGGGTTCCCCTCACCTCACTTGACTGCTCCGGTACAAACATGGCCGCCGGGCGGGCCGCAAACAGTCAGATTATCAGTGGTTATCCCGCTTGGTTGGCGTCAGGAGTTCGAGGCGTACTCGCCTAGATGCAAATATTACACCGAATCAACTTGATGGCTTGGCGCCATCGTGTTCGTCTCCTCATCGGATACCTGACCATCGTGATTGCGGTAGGTCTGTCCCTAGTCATCCCCCTAACATTCCGCGAAGCCATCAATATGCTAGTCGTGTTTGAGGACGGTGTGATACGCACCGTGGAGGACACGAAATTCAGTGCCCTGGTGGTTCTGGGCCTCATTCTGCTGGCAGCCAGCGTCATCCGGGGATTCATCGACTTTGCCCGAACGTACTGCACCGACTCCCTGTCCCAAAAAGTTGCCTACGATGTGCGCAACGACATGTACGACAAGCTGCAGCACCTCAGCTTCGCTTACCATGACAAAGAGCACACGGGCAATCTCATGTCCAAGGTTACTTCCGACGTAGAGGCGATCCGGCGCTACGTGAACATGGGCATGGTCCGGGGCCTGGAAGTCCCGCTCCGGGTGATCGCGATCGTGGCATTGATGTCAACCGTCAACTGGCAACTCACCCTCCTCAGCTTGGTATTCCTCCCATTCTTGGTGGTTAAATCTTCCTTCGTGGTCGTTAGGTTGAGGGCCATGTGGCTGCACGTCCAGGAAGTGATGGGGGAGTTGGTAACCATCCTTCAGGAGAACCTTTCCGGTATCCACGTCGTCAAGGCCTTCGCATCGGAAGAGTACGAAAAGAACAAATACGCCGTTAAGGCCGCGGAGCTCCAGCGGGAATACTACGGAAACGAACGGCTGCAGCAATCGACCACGGCCTGGCTAACCCTGTATTTTACTCTGGCGCTGGGGATAGTACTTTGGTTCGGCGGATTGGAACTCATGAAGGGAGACCTTGACCCTGGCGGGTTTGCCGCCTTCCTTCTGCTGATGAACCAGTTGACCTTCCCGATACGCATGACGCCGCAGATCATCGGCAGCTTCTCCCGGGCCATCTCTTCCGGAAAGCGCCTCTTCGAAGTCCTGGACGCCCAATCTCCGGTGGTGGAGAAACCGGATGCCAAAGAGATGGAGCGGTCCGAGGGATTCGTCCGATTTGAAGATGTGTCGTTCTCCTACGACCCGCGGATCCCGGCGTTGAAGAACATCGATGTTTCCGCAGCCCCGGGGAGCATCACCGCTATCTTGGGAGCACCCGGCAGCGGCAAGACCACGATCATCAACCTGCTGCCACGGTTCTACGAAGTAACCCAGGGGCGGGTCAGTATAGATAACCAGGATATCCGTGACTTCACGCTGGCGTCATTGCGCCGTAACGTGGGTATAGTCCAGCAAGACATATTTTTGTTCAGTGCCACTATTCAAGACAACATCGCCTACGGCGCTTCTGGGGCTACGAAAGAAGACGTGATTGAAGCCGCCAAGGTGGCTCAACTCCACGACCACATAATGTCCCTGCCCCACGGTTACGATACATGGGTGGGTGAGCGGGGCGCCACGCTTTCCGGCGGTCAGAGACAGCGTCTGTCTATCGCCAGAACGGTGCTCATCGATCCACCGGTCCTGATTCTAGACGACTCCACTTCCAGTGTGGACGTGGAAACGGAGAGGATGATTCATCAGGCCATGACCGATGTGATGAAAGGCCGAACGACATTCATCATCGCCCACCGTCTCAGTTCGGTAAGAGAAGCCGACCACATAATAGTGTTGAAAGACGGCGAGATCGCCGAGCAAGGCAGCCACGCCGAACTGATGGCGGTTGGCGGCACATACCGGGAGATTTACGATCTCCAGTTGCGTCCCCAAGAAGAGGTTTTGCTGGATGCGGCCATTTCCGGGGACGACGGAGGAGACAGCTAGATGCATTCACAAGGCGGGGGCGGTGGCTTCGGCGGAATGATGGGCGGCATGCGCGGCCTTCAGTCAGGCGGCATGAACTCTCCAAACTTGGACAACCTGACCGACGAAGGGGTCCAAGGCAGCGCTTACGACAACAAAGTGGTTATGCGCCTCGCCACCTACCTTAAATCCCACCAAAAGGATGTGCTGATAACTATCGGCGCTATCGTTACTTACACGGTGGGCAACGTAACGATACCCTTATTTATGTTGTTGGGGATTCAGTGGGGCATCAACCAGGGGTATGATTCCACTCCTCCGGCCTGGCTTCCCTTTGAATCTTGGCGCCTCCACCTAGTGGCCTTGGTCTTTCTGGCAATGTCTTTATCGTACTTTACCGCCATGTACATCCAGTCCGTCTTCATGCCTAAGTTAAGCCAGAGCATTCTGTACCAGTTACGGACCCAGATGTTCAGCCACCTGCAAGACCTTTCCCCATCGTTCTTCCACAGGACACCGGTCGGCAGGATAATGTCCCGCAGCCAAAGTGACGTGTTGCAACTCACCGAGACCTTCGAATTGATGGTGACCAGCGTAGCGGATATGCTAAGCCTGGTCGGCATCATGCTCATCATGTTGGTCATATTGCCGCTCCTCGGGCTGGCCGACTGGCGTTTGTCCCTGGTCTGCCTGAGTGTAGTCCCGGTACTTTTCTTTATCTTGGCCTACTGGCAACGTTTCGCCCGGCGATCCTTCACTCGCATCCGCCGTGCGATCGCCATGGTGAACGGCGAATACAACCAGAACATCACCGGCGTGCGGGTAGTGGAAAGCCTGAACCGCCAAGACGAGAACCTGGAACATTTCCAAGACCTGAACTACGAGCACTTGGACGCCAACATGCAGGCTAGCCGCTTTTCCGGCGGCCTACAGCCCATCGTGGAGTCTCTCATCGGTATTGCCTTCGGCGTAGTGATCGTCATGGGCGGATCCGCTGTCCTGGGGACGGGCGACCCATCATGGGGTGTGTTGCTGGCGTTCCCCATGTGGATTCAACGGTTCTTTGAACCCATAAGGCACCTGACCATGCAATACACCCAGTTGCAAAGAGGCATGGCCGCCGGTGTGAGGATATTTGAGGTAATCGACCTGCAACCGGAAGTTAACGACGATCCTGACGCTATTGTGATGCCTCCGATCACGGGCGAGATAGAGTTCGAGAACGTCAGCTTCCACTATGTCCCGGGCGTCGACGTGCTACAAGACATCAACCTTCACATTCAGCCGGGCGAGAATGTCGCTCTGGTAGGGTCCACTGGAGCGGGTAAAAGCACTCTGGTTACCCTCATCCACCGGTTCGCCGACGTTACCCAGGGCGCGATCAAGGTGGACGGGCATGACATCCGGCATGTGCAACGTAGGACGATGGTCAATCAGATGAGCATGGTCCTGCAGGAGCCTTACCTGTTCTCTGGGACTATCAACGAAAACATACGTTACCTTCACGTTGAGGCCAGCGACGAAGACGTGATAGCCGCCGCGCAAGCCGTAGGCGCCCATGACTTTATCATGGCCTTAGAGGGCGGTTACAACTCCACACTGGCCGAACGCGGCAGCAACCTGAGCATAGGCCAACGCCAGCTTCTAAGCTTTGCCAGGGCCGTGGTGGCGGACCCAAAGATAATCATTCTGGACGAGGCCACCGCCAACATCGACACCTATACCGAGTTGCTGATACAGCGGGCCCTGCAGAGAGTGCTCCAAGGGCGCACCTCTATCGTCATCGCCCACCGCCTCTCCACAATTCGGAACGCCGACAAGATTATTGTCCTGGACCATGGAAATGTGGCGGAGATTGGGAACCACGATGAGCTACTCGAACGGAAGGGAGTGTACGCCCGTCTGTACGCCATCAACTACGGGCTAGATTCCAATGGGGCTGAAAGTTCTGATAGCGGCACTGTCGCGGTACCGGCACCGGCTCCCGGGGACAACAACTAACTCGCGTCTTCGAGCCAACCGTCCAAATATAAATCCCCCGGTCTGCCCCTGCAAGGGACGCGCCGGGGGATTCGTGTTTCAGGTGAATATTCTAGTCAGACCGGCTGGAATAGACCCTATGCCGCCGGTTCCAGGACTCGCTTCATCGCCTCTTTGAACACGTCGTATGGGTGGGCGCCGGTAAACAGCAGGTTTCCGACCAGGAAGGTAGGAATCCCGCGAATGCCGTGATTCAACGCCTCTTGGTACTGCTCCATCACCGTGTTGGTGTAAACCTGTTGTTCCAACGACGACAGCAGTTCGGCTGAATCCAAACCGACACCCTCAGCAAGCTTGCCAAGAACGTCCGGGTCTCCCAAGTCCTCTTTATCGCTCCACAGCGCCCGGTAGGCCGCCTGATGGAACTCCATGAACTTGCCGTGCTGCTGAGCGTACTCGGTAGCCTCCAAGGCATACATGGTGTTGGGTGTTCTGGAGAGGGGACGCATCACTAGTCCGGATTCCTTGGCGTTAGTCCGCAAAGGTTCGGACAATTCATCGTCGGTTTCCCCGGGTCTGCGCTCTCGCACCTTGCCTTCTTTGGGCGTGTCGGGGCGCAACAGGTAGGCCCTTCCTTCTACTTCAATCTCATATTCCTGAGTAAGCTTTTCGACCCGCTCCAGGCCGACATAGCACCAGGGTCAAATATAGTCGTACCAGATAGCAACCTTAACCGGGGTTGTACCGTTTTCCGATGGCTGAGCAGATTGAGTCATGGTGGTCTCCTGGTTCGGGACGGCGCAACCGTCCCTGGATGCAACCGAGTCTAGCAGCGGGGTGAAGCGTCGTCAACTAAAGAGCGTGTGCCGGCAAGGGCGGAACAGAAAAGCAGTGGCAAGAGTTGAGAACCACCGTCCGGTCAACCCGCCATGATTGGCGGACGGAGATCAGCGGTGGTTGTTAGTAAGGGATTCGGGGGCGCCTTCCAGAAGGGAGCCTAACTCAGAAAGGCTGCTTATCTTCGGGCAATCGGTAACATCGTCCCGCCAGCCACCCCGGTCGATCAAAACGCCGTGGATACCTACCGCCCGGGCGCCCAGAACGTCAGACGCGTACTGGTCCCCTACGTGCACCGCTTCTTCTGCCGCTACCGACACCCGGTTAAGGGCCTCCAGGAACATGGCCGGGTCGGGTTTTTCGCCTCCGGGCTCGGTGGGACTGATGCAGAAATCCAGAAATGGGGCCAACCCCAGTTTTTCGCAAAGCTCATCCATATCCCGGCGCAGGTTTGACAGAACGCCCAGGCGATAACCCTGGGCGCGCAACGCCTCCAATGCGGGGATGGTGTCGTCAAACGCCACAAAGTCTTTGGGGATAGTCATGGCCATGGCCCATATTTGCCGCGCCAGATCCAGGGAAACCGGTAGCCCGGCGTTCTCCAGGATCATTTGCTCATATCGGGCGAAGAATTCCAGTCTCTCTTCGGCGGAGCGCAGGCCCAGGGAGTCGCGGCCGTTTTCCTCGTTGAAAAAGATGTCGGCCACCGCATAGCCTCGTCTGATGGAGGCCTTGCACACATTCAGGCCTAACTCTCGACATGCTGCCTGTTGGACTTCGTCTAACGGCGGCCAGAACTGTACCAAAGTGTTATACAGGTCGAAGGAAATCGCTTTGATCATCTACCCTGTTGGTCTCCAGGCCCGCCGAGCCGCCGGACAACAGCGGGGGACAATTAACGGCTTCAATTTGCCGAGAAGGCGGTCACATCCTAACACACGCCAGCCTGGATGGGAATTAGATCGGCCTGCCAGTATAGTTGAAACTCGTCAACCGCTATCGCAGTGCAGAACTCAGCCTGCTACTGTTGCCCGATCAACTGCAGCGCTTGCAGCACTTCTTGCGGGGAATCCAAACGATACAGGGCTTTGGTCGGCTGCCTTGCCTGGCCGACGAAGATCGCGATGCCGCCGCCGGATCGGACCACCTCAAAACCGTCCTCGTCGGTAACGTCGTCACCGAAATAGAAGGTCAGCGACGCCCGGGGGTACGCATCCTGCAGATAGGCGATCGCCTTCCCTTTATCCCACGGGATGTCCGGCCGGACCTCAAACACCTTCTTGCCCACCGACGTTTTCCAGCCGCCAGGTTTTAAGTAAGGGGACACGGCGGTGTTAAAGCGGGATTCTATCTCGCCGGCCAGTTCGTCCGCCGCCAGGCGGTAATGAACGGTGAGGGTCACGCCTTTGTCCTCGACGAATACCCCCGGGAAGAGCGCCAGATCTTCCCGTAGGTCATGGAGAAGAAGACCCCGGGTCTCACCCAACGATTTTGCTTCAGGATGGACGAAATCCAGGTCAGGCCCGGCTATCTCCAGACCGTGATTTCCGGCGTAGAGAATTTGCGGCAGGTCAATGATAGCGGCAACGTCTGACAAACTCCGGCCGCTGACGATGCCGACTATATATTTATCCTGCCGACTCAATCTGAGCAGCGTATGCCTGGCTTCCTGTCCTAGTACGGCCAATTCGGGTCGAGCGGCGATGGGAGTCAAAGTACCGTCATAGTCGGACAGCAGAAGCACTTGTTCGGCTTCTTTCAACCGTTTGATGATGCTGGGCCAGACTTGTAAGAGGTGGGGCATGTGATCAAAGAGGAAAGTGGGTGATTATTGGGACCGCGTAAGTTATCTGGTTCGGACCGGACGGCGGGAGCGTCTGGCGCCTTGCATCAGATCCTCCACCATCAACGCCGCCCATTTGTAGATATTGTTTTCCCGAACGATCTCGCGCATCTGAATCATGCGCGACCGCCGCTCCTCACGGGGCATCTCAACCGCTTGGTGTATCGCGTCCGCGAATTGTTCGATGGCGTAGGGATTGACGATCAATGCGTCGGTCAGCTCCAGGGCCGCACCGGTAAAGGGACTCAGGATAAGCACTCCGTCCTCGTCAAATCGGCTGGCTACGTACTCTTTGGCCACCAGGTTCATACCGTCGTGCAGTGAGCTGACAACGCAGAATCTGGCCATGCGGCGGAGTGCCATTAACGTAAGATCGGGCAGATCGGTGGGCATATAGATGATGGGCTGCCACCCATCGCAGCCGAACTTCCCGTTGATCTCTTCCAGCAACTCTTCTATCTGCGCCGACAGCTGCTGATAGGCGTCAACCTGGATGCGGCTAATCACCCCGGCCTGGACCAGAACAACCTTCCCGATGTATTCCGGGAATTTTTCCAGAAACCTTCCCATCGCTCGAAAGCGGTGGGGAATCCCCTTGGTATAGTCGATGCGGTCGATTCCCAGACCGACCAACTTTCCGCCCAAGTTTAGTTCATCGGTCAGGCGGTCCATCTCCTCGTCAACAATTTGGCCCTCGGCGTCTTGGTTGATCCGCTCGAAGTCCACGCTGATGGGGAATGGCCTGACGACGGTCAGTTCGTCCTTATAGTTGATCCGGGAATATTCGTGGTCCACCCGGCTCTTCAATGTCCGGAACACGGTATCCAGGAAGTTATTGCAGTGGTCGCCGATGTGGAAACCTATCATATCGTTGCCCAGCAGACCATCTAGGAGTTCATCCTGCCAAGGGCAGATACGGAAGATCTCCGGATTGGGCCACGGGATATGCCAGAACTGGCCGGTGATAATGTCGGGGTCTGCATCCCTGATCAGCCGGGGTAACATCGCCAGGTGGTAGTCCTGGGTGAAAACGGCCGCGGGCTGTCCGCCAATCTCATCCAAGACCTGCTTGGCGAACTCCCGGTTAACCGATTTGTAGGTCTCCCAATCATCTAGCTTGAATACGGGTTCGGTGTAGGCATTGTGACAAAGGGGCCATAAAGCAGCGTTGGAGAACCCGTCGTAGTACCCCTGTTCTTCCTCTGCCGTCAGCCACACCAGACGCAGGGTATAGGCCGGGTCGTCGGGCGGAACCATGATCCTGTTTTTGTCGTCCACCGCGTACCAGTCGCCCTTTCCCCCTCCGTAAGCAACCCAGGTGCCGCCACATTCCTGCATTATGGGGTCGAGAGCCGTCGTGACCCCGCCGGAGGGCACTGCATATCTCAACTCGCCCTCGATAATCTCATGGATATAGGGCTGACGGTTGGACACCACAATCAGACGGTACTCGCCCATCTCGCGTTGGACCAGACGCCGCAAACTTTCTTTATTCCAAGTAGGCATTGTCACCGCCCTGTTCGTTGGGGAATATACCCGCAAACGGTTTGGTCTGATGCCGTCTCAAATCAATCGATGATGTGTGGAAGTTGATTTGGTGGGGGGTGCGTGGGATGGGATCCCTCGCTTATAAGGAACGGATGTGAATCACCAGGCTCGTCTAAGATTCTGTCACACTCCTCTCCCAAGGTCAACCGAAGCTTAAGCAATTCAGATACGCTCGTACTATCTCATCAGCGTAATGGTTTGAGCACCGCCTATCGACTGGACCAGCACCCCAAATTGACAGACTCCAGCCCAATAGTTACGATAGCGTCGAATTCTGCCTGGCAGCCTCAGGAAAGGATACATTTCCCTAAGTCCGGAGGGAAACAGGAGTGAATATGTTCGTCCGACGGGATCTCAGCGACAGAGTGCCAACGCCGGAAGGCGAGATGCACTATGTAAAGCAAGGCAGCGGTTACCCCTTGGTGATGCTTCATCCTCTGGGCACCTCGACATGGGCTTGGCACTCGGTGATCGACTCACTCAGCCAGCATTACACCTGCTACGCGTTCGACATGCTGGGACACGGTGAGTCAGACAAGCCGTCGCGCCACTTCAACATACCGGATTACGCCAACGCGCTGGACCACGCCTGTCAGATCTTGAATATCCATCGCGGCCACTACGTGGGCAACTCTGTGGGAGCCATTCTGGCCGCGGAAATGGCCGCCAGCTTCCCAGAGCGGCTGGACAAGCTGGTCCTGGTCGGATGTCCGGTGTGGGACCCGCGCACGGCGGCCCAGCGCCTGGAAGATGCTTCCGGCGGTTACGACGAGCAGGATATTGCCAAGCCCCGCACGCTAGAAGAGTTAAAAGCCTCAACGACCTTCGCGGACCCCAAGCCCGAATGGGTCGACGCCACCAACCAAACCAGGGCCCAAGCGGGAGTCTGGGTGGGCAAGTTGATGCAGTCGCTGGCACACTACGATATTATGGCTCGGCTTCCCAGGATCCAAGCATCCGCCACCATGGTCATGTACGGCGAGGTGGACCGATTGAGAGATGGCGAAGAACTGCTCCACAACAACATCGCCAATGCCTCCAAAGTGGTACTGCCAGGACTGGGACACATCCCCCAGATCGAGGACCCTGAAGCTTTTGTAGGCGCTCTGCTTCCCTTCCTGCAAAACTGATTCGGGTTCGCCGAAGGCCGCATCAATATCGGATCACGTTGACGGGAAAATGCTCTGTTCGGGAGCCAATACGTATTCTAAGGAGTTTGCATGGCCGCCACCCGATATTCCCTTCGTCTGATGGAGGTTTTTCGTACCGTTTTCTACACGCCGATACACGTGGCGGTAGCGGGCGGTTTTCTGGAAAGCGAAGGCTTGGACGTAAGTTTCTCGAGTTGTCCACCCGATCTGGGCAGTGTTCCCAACGCGCTGAACCAGGGAGTGGCCGACATTTCGGGCAGCGGCGTGATGCGTTCAATCATAGAATCCGACTCGGGCGCCCAAACCGTGCTGCCCCATTTCGCTGAGATCAATTCTAGAGACGGGTTTTTCGTGTTGGGCAGGGAATCAGGCGACGGCTTTCGATGGGACAGCTTGAGCGGGGCCACGGTCATCCCGGTCGGCTTCTCCGCCATGCCATGGGCCTCATTCCAGTTCGCGTTGCGCAAGAATGGGGTCGACCCACAAAGTTTGTCCCTAATACCCGATCTTCCGTTACCGGACGCCGTAGCCGCCTTCAAGAGCGGCCAGGGAGATTTCATCCACCTCCCAGAACCGGCTGCCGAGCAGCTTATCGCCGACGGCACAGCCAGTCTATCGGTGGCCCTGGGGCCGGTCAACGGTCACATCGCCTATAGCTCCTTTGCCGCGGCCGAAGCATATTTGGAGCGCAACACAGAGACAGTCCACCGATTTATCCGGGGCTACGCCCGGGGACTAACGTGGCTGCGCGAGAACGACCCCGCAACGGTTGGAGACGCGGTTTCTGGTTTCTTCCCAGACGTCCCTAGCGAACTGATCACCAAATCAGTAGCACGGTACAAAGAGCAGGGCACTTGGCCCGCTACCCCCCATTTGGAGCAACCTGAATTCGAGGGTTTACAGGAAATCTTGATGGGCGCCGGCATGGTGAAAGAACACCAACCCTACGCCAAAATAGTCCGCCCCGAACTTGTTCGGGAAGCCCTGGCCTAGGTCCCGCGAACAAGCGCATCAAACAACGCCGGCATGGGACCCTGACAACCACGTGCCCAGTATTTGGCCGGCGATACCCGTCTCCGGCAATCTCCACATGGCCATCACCCCCACTTTCGAATCGGCCCCGTGGCCGGCGCTCCGGGAGACGTGAAAGACCGGTGGTATGGCGGTAAGCCATAGTGTAAGATACACATTCAAGCTGGCGCGCGGCCCTTGGCGGGACCTTGAGGCCAATGCGCCCAAACGTCTATCCCAGGAGAATAGTCTTGGCGAAACTAGCGATTATCGGTACCGGACTCATCGGCACATCCTTGGCGTTAGCGCTGAAGAAGGCCAACTTAAAAGACGTGGAATTGGTGGGCACCGACTCCGATGGCAGCGCCCGCCGGGGTGCGGAGAAATCAAAAGCCTTCCACAAGATAGAGAACAGACTCATGCCGGCGGTGCAGGACGCGGAGATCGTCGTTCTGGCAACCCCGGTTATGGCGATGAAGGAGCTTATGGAAGTGATTGGCCCTGGGCTGCCCGAGAGCTGCCTGGTCACCGACGTGGGAAGCTCAAAAAGATTGGTATTAGACTGGGCCGAGCAGTACCTTCCCAAGACAGTGAATTTCGTCGGCGGGCACCCCATGGCCGGGAAAGAGACCGCCGGACCCGAGAACGCCGACGCCGATCTTTTCCGCGGCAAGGCATATTGCGTGGTCCCCGGCCCCAATGTGGGACAAAAGGCGGTTTCCGAGGTAACCACCTTGGCCGAAGCGGTGGGCGCCCGGCCCTTTTTCATCGGGGTTGACGAACACGACAGCTTCGTGGCAGCGGCCAGCCACCTGCCCTTCATGCTTTCCACCGCCCTGGTCGGCTGCGTCTCCAAGAGCGCCAATTGGGAGGACATTGCCCAGTTGACCGCCGGCGGCTTCACCGACGTCTCCCGGCTAGCATCCGGAGACCCGATAATGCACCGGGATATCTGCGTAACCAACCCGGAGCCGATCGTGGCATGGATAGATGCTTTTATCCGCGAACTCTATGAGATGCGCAACACGCTGACCAACGAGGACGGCCCGGACGTCGAAGCCGTACACGAGATATTCGAGGAAGCTTCAATGGCCCGCGCTAAATTGATGGCCGGTCTGGTGAACTCAAGAGCACGCGAGGCGTCAGCCGCGGAGATACCCAGCTTCTCCGAAGGCATGGGAGAGATGTTCGCGGGCCGGAAAGTAATGGAAAGGATGAAAGAGTTTACCCGCGGCAAGGGCCGTAACCGGGACTAGACGATCGATTCGACCAGGACACGCGGACTGACTGCGCGATACCTTGTCCCAAATCGAAATGCGCGAGTATTGGCGGGAGGTTAGCCGAGTTGGAACAAAGGGTCTTCTCGCCTGCTTCGTTGAATGGAGAAACCAGGATACAGGTAGCAGACGCGGCCACGGTGTATTATTCCAACTTTCGGCGCAACCTGTCCCTGCTCTCCGAACGAGAGGGGGCCCAGCCCTGACTCAGCATTCTCTTACCAAGCCACGGCAGGCGGCATAATTGCCACAGATACTTGAGGCCAGCTCAGCGCCTCCCCTGCTAGTCGTACTGTCAGGGCCATCCGGCGTGGGAAAAGACGCCGCGTTGGACGCGTTGAAGCTGCTAGACCGGCCATGGCATTTCGTGGTAACCGCAACGACCCGCACGCAGCGTCAGGGAGAGCAGGACGGAGTCGATTATATTTTCCTGGAAACCGGCGCGTTTCTCAAGATGAAGGAACGAGACGAACTATTGGAGTGCGCCCAGGTATATGGCAACTGGTACGGGGTGCCCCGCAACCAGGTGCGCCAGGGATTGCGGAATGGGAAGGACGTCTTTCTAAAAGTCGACGTGCAAGGGGCGGACACCGTGCGCGAACTGGCCCCTGAGGCCCTCTTCATCTTCATGATTCCCAGTTCATTGGACGACCTTAGAAGCCGTCTGACCCTGCGCATGACGGAGAAACCGTCCGAGATGGAGCTTCGAATCAGCATCGCCGAAAGCGAGTTGGGCAGGGTCGGCGAATACGATTACCGGGTGGTCAACCGCGAAGGCCAATTGGAGCAAGCAGTCGCTGAGATCGACGCTATAATCACAGCGGAGAAGTGCCGTACCCGCCCACGAGTGGTCGATTTTCTTTAGCGTTCCATTCCCAGATAGCCAGGCGCGATCTAAGGGCTGTGAGCCGGTAACTAACCAGCAACAGTAGACCGAAGGAACCGTTTTTGAACCAACAACCCCAAAACCTACCAGTCAGGCCCCGGTTGCCGGAATGGCTCAAGGTGAAGGCGCCGGGCAGCCCAGGTTACATGCGCTTGAAGGGCCTGATGCAGGGCCAACAACTACACACGGTCTGCGAAGAGGCTCATTGCCCTAACATCGGCGAGTGTTGGGACCGCGGAACGGCTACTTTCATGATTTTGGGCGACATATGCACCCGCCGCTGCCACTACTGCGCCGTCACCACCGGCCGGCCCACCGGCATCGACCTGATGGAGCCTAACCGTGTGGCGGAGACCGTCAGCTCGCTAGGGTTGCGCTATTGCGTCATAACCTCAGTGAACCGGGACGACCTCCCTGACGGTGGCGCCTACATCTTCGCCAACTGCATCACTAGGATCCGCGAACAGAGTCCTGACTGCCGCATCGAGTTGTTGATACCCGACTTCGGCGGCTCAAGCTCGGCTTTACGGAAGGTCATCGACGCCCGTCCCGACGTCTTGAACCACAACATCGAGTCGTCCCGGCGGATCTTTCCCAGGGTTCGGCCCAAGGGCGATTACCGGCTGTCCCTGGATCTGCTGGCCGAGGTCAAGGAAATGGACCCCGGCATGGTAACCAAATCGGGCATCATTGCCGGCATGGGCGAGACTCGGGACGAGATCGTGGAGACCATGGAGGACCTGCGCAGCGTGGACTGCGACCTCTTGACGATCGGTCAGTACCTACGGCCTTCGTCCAAGCACTGGCCCATCGACCGCTTCTACACCCCGGCGGAGTTCGACGAGCTACGGGAGACGGGAGAGAAGATGGGGTTCAAACACGTGGCCTCCGGTCCCCTGGTTCGCAGCTCTTACCATGCCGACGAACAACATGACGCGGCGAATCTGGCCAAGTCCACCGGTTAGGAACTGCCGGATTATCAGCCTTGCGCAGCCCCCAAAGGAATCCGCTCCCTCAGAATGTTCCGGTAAAAGAGCAGGCTGACGCCAAAGGGAATCATGTAGTAGACCAGCCGGAACAGAAACGACACCAGCACTGCCTGCTCCAAGGGCACTCCCAGCAGATGATATACCCCAGCCATCGACCCTTCTTGCACTCCCAAGCCGCCCGGCACCATGGACATCACTCCGGCGGCGACTCCCACCGCGAATCCGGTAACAACTACTCCGGGGTCCACTTGCCCTCCCAGCGCCTGAAAGCACAGCCACACCACGCCCAGCCGGCAAACCCTATCCGCTACGATCAATAAAAGCGGTAGGGCCATATCCAGAGGCCGGGACCGCATCCTTCCCATGCCGCGGCGTAGCGTCGATTCAAAATACCGCAGGCCGGATTTGATACTTTTGCGGGTCACCAGATGCCACGTCCTGCCGACTAGCGATAGGGCGATGGCTCGCACCGGACCCACAAAGAAAACTACCGCTGTCATGGCGAAAGCCACTCCCAAGACGGCAGCTCCGGTAGTAACCGCCAGCGACAATCCGGAAGACAGCGGGTGAGTTAGGGCCAGATAAGCCAATCCCGCCGGTATCAGGGCGAAAAATATCAGGCTTTCCAGGTAACCGTGAAACAAGGATGGAGCCATCACGTCACCGGCGGCCACGCCGCGCCGGGTGAGCAGCAATAGCCGAAGTGAGTGTCCAGCCACTCCGCCCAAGGTAGCGATCATCGCCGACGAAACAATACCAACCCCAAACAGTGCCGGCAGCTCCAGCGGTATGCGAAAAACCCGGTTTATCAATGCGAAGCTATAGCCCAAAGTCAGGTAGGAGACGGCGGTGATCCCCAGGGAAGCAAATACCGGCATCAAGGCCGCCTGGCCGATCACTCCCCGTACTTCCCTCCAGTCCAGCATCACGGACAGCGCTCCTAGGAGCGCCAGCAAGACCACCGCCGCTACCGATAGCCGCGTCCGATGCTTGGAGAATTCCCGGCGATAGCTCACCGAGGGCGGAGGCGTTGCATCAGAGTTGCTTTCTAACACCTGGATGTCTTCCGATGGGTTCTTTCGGCGAAGATAATCTTACTCCAGGCTCAGCAGAACCTGATCCATCGATTCCCAACTGTGATCCGGCCGTCCGTTGAGCAGGTCCTCCCGGTTCAACGCCCCCCAAAGGGCGGCGCCGCCAGCGACGCCGGCCCGGCGGGCGCACTCCAAGTCGTGACTCCCATCGCCGACATACACCGCCTTATCTTTCGCCACACCGAGGACATCCAGTACGTGGAGCAATCCATGGGGATCGGGCTTGTAAGGCCTGCCGTCCACCAGAAACAATGTGTAGTCCAACAGATGACCGATCCCCGAGAGCTCAACCTCAAGCTCTCCGAATTGCTCCCGCTTATCCGAGAACAAGGCTATCCGGTAGCCCCGGTCCTTAAGCGCTGCAAGGGTCTCAGGCACACCCGGATAAAGCCCTCCCACGGTGGCCATGCTCTCAAGATAAAACCCCATGTAAGTATCGACCACTCGTTGCTCATCGTAGCCAAAAAACCAGGTGAGGTGCTGAAAAAAAGGCCGGTGGAATTCGTCGGCAACCTGGGCGCCAGACGGACGGGGCAAGGATAGCGCATCGGCGGTACTTTGCATCAACTGGAGATGGAGGTCCCAGCTATTCCAAAGAGTTAGGTCCCAATCGAAAACCACTGCTTTCAATCGGTTACTCCCCAGACTTCCCATCCAACACCCGGGAGAAAAATCCTTGAAGAAGGGGCACGTCTCCGGCTTCCAGGTACTGGACGAAGTGTTGGGCGATGCCGCGCATATGCCCGGGGGATGCCCGGTCAAGGGCGTCTCGGCCGGGTTGGGTCATCACCACGTAGGACACCCGGCGGTCTTCAGGGGAAGATTCGCGGCAGACCAGCCCGGCATCGGCCATGCGGTCCACCAGGCGGGTGACCCCGCTACGGCTCAAAAGCAGGGATCCGGCCAAAGCTTGATGCTGCATGCGGGCGCCAGGCGCCTCGGAGAGGTGGGTCAGAACGTCGTACCAAGTCAAGGAAAAGCTTTGGTCCTCTATCAGTTCCTTTTCCAACGCCTTGATAACCGCAGAGTGAACTTCCAGAAAGGACCGCCATACGGATATTTGCTCTTGGCTTGATCGTGAGGCCATGTACCCATTCTAAATAAAATCGATTCGCCGCGCAATAGTTGACAGTGCAAGTAATATCGTATATATTGTTGCTTGAGCAATGATTCATCTAGCAATCAAATCCAGTCTGAGGACATTGCCCATGGCGTAAGCCAGCACCAGTGAAGCAATTTTGAGCCGCAACCGTGAGGCCGCGATAACTGGTGATATACTGAAACAACGCGGTTGATAAGAGAGGAAAACGAAATGAAATTCGGCGGAATAAATCATTTGGCCATGGTCACCAACGACATGGAGAAAACCGTCCGGTTCTACCGGGACGTATTGGGCATGCCCCTGGTGGCGGCCGTAGGCAACATTCCCGGCGGCTATCCTTACCGGCATTACTTTTTTGAGATCGGCCCCAGCAACACCATCGCTTTCTTCGAATGGCCGGGCATGGTGGAGGAGTTCCACAAGCCGGCCGGACAGCCCGCCAAGGGACAACTCCAGTTTGACCACGTTTCCTTCGACGTTGAGAACGAAGATGCATTGTTGGAGCTTCAAGCTCGCTTGGCCGCCGCCGGCGTGGAAGTTACCCCGGTGATTGACCACAAGATCATCCACTCTATCTACTTCACCGACCCCAACGGAATCGCTCTGGAAGCCTCGGTCTGGATCATCAACCCCACGGGCCACGCTCCCGACCACGGCAACGCCGACGTATTCCAAGACAGGGACCCGGTTCCCGCGTTGCTGGAGCAGATGGAGGAGGCCCGGCTGCTGAAAACCAGCTAGCCCCCCATTCATGCTCAGGCGGGCCGGTTCAATGCGGAATCTTGCGCCTAGATCAGGTCAACAAGAAGGGACCGGCCCTCCCAGCCTGCTTCTGCTCAACGCCAGGGTGCTGACCATGGACCACAACCAGGCCGGCGCCCAGGCGGTGGCGATACACGGCAATACTATCGCCGCCGTAGGCTCTTCCAGCGAAATTGCCGCACTGGCCGCCCCGGCCACCCAAACCATCGACTGTAGCGGCAAGACCCTGATGCCCGGGTTCGTGGATTCCCACTGCCATGTATTGGCCCAGGCAGCTTCCCTCCACGGTATCGACTGTAGCCCTAGGGCCGTCTTGTCCATCCAAGACTTGGAATGGGCGATTAAACGCCGGGCGGAAACCACTGAGGCCGGTCACTGGATCTGCGGCTTTGGTTACGACGACCTGTCCCTCTTGGAGAATCGGCACCCGACCCGCTGGGACCTCGACCGTGCCGCGCCCAATCATCCAGTACGGCTGGACCACCGTAGCGGCCATGCCTCCGTATTGAACAGCCAAGCTCTGGATCTGGCCGGCATCAATGAAACCACCCCGGACCCAGTGGAAGGAGTGATTCACCGGGATGTGGATACCGGCCAACCCTCCGGTCTATTATTCGAGATGTCCGGTTATTTACGCCAACGGTTGAGCGCGTCGCGGGACCAAGCTGCTTTCCAAGCCAGTGTTCACCATCTGAACAACACGCTCCTGGGCTACGGGATAACCTCGGTTCAAGACGCGGGCCCGGACAACGGGATGGACCGGTGGAGAACATTTCAGGAACTTCAGGCCTCGGGCGCACTGACATGCCGGGTGACTATGTTTGCCGGGGTTTCCCGCCTGGCCGAATTCCAGTCCGCTGGGCTGAACTGGGGCGCGGGCGGCGATCAACTGAGGCTGGGCCACGCCAAGATCATGCTCACTCTAACCACCGGCGCGCTGGATCCAAACTTGGCGGCTTTGGGCGACATGGTGGACAATGCCCATCGTTCTGGATTTCCAGTCGCCATTCACGCCATCGAACAGGAAGCCATCGAGGCCGCAGTCCGTGTGTTAAGCGGCGCGGCGCCGCTCCCCAAACCTGCATCGGAAACCTCCGCCCAACCGGTAGACCGCATCGAGCACTGCGCCGAATGCCCTCCCCAACTTATGGCGGAGATCGCCCAGTCCGGGTGCCTGGTCGTAACCCAGCCAGGATTCATCTTCTGGAATGGGGACAATTATCTGGAAAGGGTCAACGCCTACATGCTTCCCGACCTGTATCCGGTTGGCGCTTTGGCCAAGTCCGGAATCCCCGTGGCCTTCGGGTCCGACGCACCGGTGATAGACGCCAATCCGTGGCCCGCGATCTACAGCGCCGTTACCCGGCGCACCAGCAACGGGACTTTTCTACCGCCTAACGGGTTCCGAGGGCAGACGATAACGGTTGCCGAAGCATTAAGGATGTACACATCCTCCGGAGCAAACTCGGAAGGCTCCGGACAACGCAAGGGAACCATCCAACCAGGCATGTTGGCCGACATGGTTCTTCTGGACACCGACCCTTTCTCCGCCGAACCGGAGCAGCTAAAAGAGATCCGGGCCGTGCTTACTGTGGTGGGAGGGCAGGTGGTTTGGGAGGGCGGGGGTTAGAGTCAGAGAATCAGGGGAAGTCAGTCCGGCGGTGCGTTTACTTGGTTTCAGTGCAATGACCGGCACCCCCATCCCTTCGACTACGCTCAGGGCAGGCTCTAACCTTCCCCCGTCGACGGGGAAGGGATCTGGCGTCTGATCTTCTATCGGGCAGAGTTGAATGGCTTTACCGGCTGCGGTCGCGGATGTATTCGGGTAGGTCCAGGAGAGAGCGTCTTGCATCGCAGTCGGGCATGATTTCCAACGACTGGGTGGCTTTGTCGCAGAACTCTCTGATGACCCGGTAACAGTCTTTGACGATTCCCGAGTTGTTGATCATATCCAGGGCCCGCCGCACGTGGCCGTCTTCGGTCCGGTCGTTGAACAGGGCCTTGACCGGGTTATCGTCAGGGAACCTCTCCATCAGCATGATGGTAGGCAGAGTTAGGATTCCCTGAAGCAGGTCGGTCCCCACCGGCTTGCCCAGTTTCGTCGGGTCACCCTGTACGTCCAGCAGGTCGTCCACCATTTGGAAGGCCATGCCGATGTTATAGCCATAGTCGCACATCGCTTGAATCTGAAGTTCCGCCGCGCCGCCCAGGATGGACCCGGTTTCTCCGGCAGTACGGAAGAGCGAGGCGGTTTTCCGATAGATGCGGTCGTGGTAGCGTTCCTGAGCCTGCTCCAGGTTGAAGATGTTGAAGTATTCCGCCATCTCGCCGGTGGCCAGTTCCATGATAGTTTCGGAGAAACGGCGTATCACCCGTACGTTGTTGGTGTCGCAAACAAAGGTGGCGGAAGTAGCGAATAAGAAGTCACCGAATAGCACCGCCACGTGCTTACCCCAAAGGCTGCTGACCGTGGGGCGGCCCCGGCGCAGGTCCGAGTCGTCCACGGTATCGTCATGGATCAGCGTCGCCAGGTGCAGTAACTCCACCGCCGCGGCCATGATGACGGGGTTGTCCTGTTCATGGGAGAAGAAATCGGCGGCAAGCAAAGTGATGGCGGAACGGATGCGCTTGCCGCCCGAATCCAACACGTGATCCAGCAGCGGCTCCAGGTAATCAGGAGTAGTATCCCGTAGGCTTCCCAGCCGCTCCTCCACCAGACTTAGCTGGGGACGTATCGGAGCATAGATAGACGCAGTCCGTTCATCCAGGCCTTGGAGCACCTTACCTCCTAGGCCACGCTGGCGCCCAGGCGTTGGACTTCGTCGTCCACCACCTGGGGGTCGAATTTCGTGTACAGAGGGCTCGGCTGACGGAGCGGATTGCCCGGCTGGATCGCCTGAACTAACTCGTCGAAGTCCCACGAAAGGCTTTCAACCGTGCCGTCCAACCCCAGAAATTCGTGCAGGCGCTGGGCGCTGAACGGTAGGAAGGGATACAACAGCATCTTGAGACAGTTGATCACTGTCATGGCGGTATACAGCGTGGTTGCCGCCTCCGGCCGGTCGGTCTTGATGGATTGCCAGGGCGCTCTGGTATCTAGATAACGGTTGACCTGCTGGGCCAGGCCAAATGCCCTGCCGATAGCCGCCTTGAAGTGGCAATCGTGCAGGTCCCGGTCGACGCTATCCATCGCCTCTCGGGCACTTTGGAGCAGCTCTTGTTCTAGGTCGCCCGGCGGCCCGGCAGGCGGCACCTTTTCGTCGAAATTCCGGTAGGTGAAGGACAAAACTCTGTGGACCAAGTTACCGAACGTGGCCACCAGTTCATCGTTATTGCGGCGGACGAACTCAGCCCAAGAGAAGTTAGTATCGCCGGACTCCGGCATGTTGATGGACAGCAGGTATCTTAGAGGGTCCGGGTCGTATCGGGACAGGTAGTCGTGCACCCACACGGCCCAGTTTTCACTGGTGGAAAACTTCCGGTCCTCCAGGCTTAGGAACTCGTTGGCAGGTACATCATAAGGTAGGTTGAGTCCTCCACCATAGGCCATCAGAATCGCCGGCCAGATAATTGTGTGGAACGGTATATTGTCTTTGCCGATGAAGTAGTACGACTTAGTGTCCGGATCCTTCCAGAAGGCTTCCCAGCCCTTGCCGTCGCCATGCAATTTGGCCCACTCCACGGCTGCCGACAGATAACCGGACACCGCCTCGAACCACACGTAGATACGTTTACCTTCATAACCGTCCAAGGGTATGGGCACACCCCAGGTCAGGTCCCGCGTGATGGCCCGGTCCTTGAGCCCGTCCTCAAGAAAACGGCGGGTGAAGTTCAGAACGTTGGGCCGCCAGTGGGTCTGCTGCTTGACCCAATCCAGCAGCGGTTTCTCGAAGACGGACAGCTTTAGGAAAAAGTGTTCCGACTCTCTAAACTCGGGCTCGCTGTTGGAGATCACGCATCTAGGCTGAATCAAGTCTTGAGGGTCTAGGGTTCGACCGCAATTGTCGCACTGGTCGCCTCGTGCTCTCTCAAACCCGCAATGGGGGCAAGTGCCGTTCACGTACCGGTCGGGCAGAAACCGTTGGCAGTCGGGACAATAGGCCAGGAGCATCGCCTGCTCGTACAGATAACCCTTTTCCAAAAGAACACTAAACAGGTCGTGGACCACCTCTTGGTGATTTTCGGTGTGGGTGGAAGTGAAAAGGTCGAAGGAGATACCCAGTTTATCCCAGGAGTCCAGGAACTGGGGGTGGTACCGGTTGAGTATCTCTTCCGGGGTTACACCTTCCGCCTCGGCTCGCACCGTGATGGGGGTGCCGTGGCTGTCGCTTCCCGAAACCATCAGAACTTCATTGCCCTTGGCGCGGTGATAACGGGCGAAGATGTCTGCCGAAAGATAGCAACCGGCGACGTGGCCCAGATGCAGCGGCCCGTTGGCGTAGGGCCAAGCAACCCCGATGAAGATTCGTTCGGACAAGGGTTTCTTTCCTTCCATAAACCCCCCTTTTTCTCCCCGGTCTAAGCGGGACAGCAAGGGGGGCTCCAGCTTTGGTATTCTATCATAAACGATGCGTCTTCAGAGTGGCCATGGAGCGGCCGACAAGTTGACAAGGCCGTGGTGGACTGGTAGCATTTCATGTAATAATTTTACGAAAACCGCGACGAAAGGAAGTAGTAGGGGTGCCCTGTCCCAGAGAGCCGGAGGTAGGTGAAAGTCCGGCGGCAGAAGGGCTCTGAACTCGTCCTGGAGCGGCCCGCCTGAACTAGAGTAAGGCGCGGCGTCTGGCCTCGTTATAGGCCGTAGAGCAGTTCCGAGGTTGGGGTTACCAAGAGGTGGCTCACCGGCATCCGGCGCAAGTCTGAAGCCTAACTTTCGGAAAAGAAGGGTGGTACCGCGGGAATTTCCAGCCCGTCCCTTCAGGGGATGGGTTTTTTATTGGGAAAATTTACTGGGGTCCATTGAACTCTATAAATCGGGGCTGGTACAGATTCCAATTGAAAGTGATGGCGGCGAATCACCCCCATCCTAACCTTCCCCCGTCGAGGGGGAAGGGATTAGTCCTCTCCACCGTAAATGGGGGACCTAAAGTCGGGGTGGTGGACACGGAATCTGATTCAACTAAAACGGGGACTAGACGCTAGAAGATGGAACTAACCGGCGCGGAAATAGTTTGCGAAAGCCTCCTTAAAGAAGGCACGGATGTGGTCTTCGGACTACCCGGCGGAGCGGTGCTGCCCTTATATGGCGCCCTCTCCGTCTACCCGGCCATCCGCCATATCCTGGTGCGCCACGAACAAGCCGCCGCCATGGCCGCCGACGGCTACGCCCGGGCCACGGGCAAGGTCGGCGTCTGCATCGCGACGTCGGGACCCGGCGCGACAAACCTAGTGACCGGCATCGCCGCCGCCCAGATGGACTCGGTCGCCATGGTGGCCATCACCGGGCAGGTGCCCAGACCCGCCATCGGCAGCGACGCTTTCCAGGAGACCGACGTAACCGGAGTAACCTTGCCCATCACCAAGCACAACATGCTGGTCATGGACGTGAAAGACGTCGCGCAGGCCATCCACGACGCCTTCCACATAGCCCGAACCGGACGGCCAGGGCCCGTCTTGGTAGACATCCCCAGAGACGTTCTGCTGGGCGATAAAACCGAGTTTGTTTGGCCCAGTGAGCCCAAACTACCTGGGTACAAGATTCCAACGGAAGCACCCGAGGCCCAAGTCGCCGCCGCCGCTGAGTTGATCAACCAAGCCGAACGGCCCATCATCATGTCGGGGCACGGCGTACTCATCTCCCATGCTTACGGGCTGATGACCGAGTTAGCCGAAAAGGCCCAGATCCCGGTGATAACCACCCTCCTGGGAATCAGCGCTATACCCTCCAGCCATGAACTGAACCTGGGTATGTCGGGCATGCACGGCATGGCTTACGCCAACCTGGCCATCGACGAAGCCGACCTAATCATCGGCCTGGGCATGCGTTTCGACGACCGGGTGACCGGCCGGATATCCGCATTCGCCCCTAACGCCAAGTTCATCCACGTGGACATAGACGCCTCGGAGGTGGACAAAAATATCAAGGCCACCGTGGGCATGGTAGGCGACCTGAAAGCGGTCCTGGGACAGTTGCTGCCCAAAGTGGAGGCCAACGTACACATCGACTGGCTTCAGCACATCAACGAGTTGAAGGCCCAGCATCCGTCGCATCTAGTCCGGGAGTCCGATGAACTCCTGCCCCAGTACGTGCTCCAGCGGTTGACCGAGGTCACCCAGGGCCGGGGTATCGTGGTCACCGGCGTGGGCATGCACCAGATGTGGGCCGCGCAACATTGCCGGTTCACCGAGCCCAACACATTCATCACTTCGGGCGGGTTGGGCACTATGGGATTCGAAGTCCCCGCAGCCTTGGGCGCTCAGGTGGGCCGGCCCGACGTCACCGTCTGGTCCATCGCCGGCGACGGCGGCTTCCAGATGACGATGTGCGACATCGCTACGGCCGTTGAGGCCCACGCCGACGTCAAATTCGCCATCTTAAACAACAACTCCCTGGGCTTAGTCCATCAGTTGCAGGAACTCTTCTTTGACAAGGAATACATCGCCAGCCAATATACGGCCAACCCCGACTTCGTGAAGATCGCCGAGGCCTACGGCATCCGGGGCATTCGAGTTACCCGGAAGGACCAGGTGGTGGACGCGGTGCAACAGGCCATGGAAACCGCCGGACCGGTCATCGTCGACTTCATGGTGAAAGAAGACGAGGGACTCTACCCATTCATCCCCTCCGGCCAATCTGTCAAAGAGATGCTGGAAGAACCAACACTCGAAGAGATTACCTAGAATGGTACGGTCAAATCACACCGAACAACACACTCTGATAGCCTTGGTGGAAGATAAGCCGGGCGTCCTGACCAGGGTAGCCAGTATGTTCCGCCGCCGAGGATTCAACATCACCAGCCTGGCCGTGGGCAATAGCGAACAGCCGGGCCTGTCCCGCATGACTTTCGTGGTGAATGGCGACGACTACACCGTGAGCCAAGTAGCCAAGCAACTGGACAAACTCATCGACGTCATCGAGGTTTCGGACATCACCAATGAGTCCACCGTGACCCGGGAGTTGGCCCTGATTAAGGTCAAGGCGAACCAGATGACCCGTGGTGAGATCATCCAGATCGTTAACCTATTCCGAGCCAACATCATCGATGTCGGCAGCGAGTCGATGGTCATCGAAATCACCGGAGAAGAGGACAAGATTAACGCCTTGCACAACCTGCTGTCGTCCTTCGGCGTCATCGAGATGCTGCGGACCGGTCTAGTGGCGATGGTTCGTGGGCAAACTAACGGGATGGCCAACGGACACTCGGAGCAAGCCGGTCAGGTGAACTCAGGTAGCCATTCCTGATTTCCCATCCAAACTCAGCGCCAAATACTAAAACGGAAGTTGGAAAGGAAGAAAATAAGATGGTAGAAGTTTATTACGACAAAGATGCGGACCTGGCCCATCTAGAAGGCAAGACCATTGCTATGATTGGCTACGGCAGCCAGGGTCACGCCCACGCCCTTAACCTAAAGGACAACGGGCAGAACGTGGTGGTCGGCCTATATCCCGAAAGCAAGAGCCGGGCCGTGGCCGAAGCCGCTGGGCTGCGGGTGACCGACGTTCCCGAGGCAGCAAAAGAGGCCGACGTGCTAATGATGGTCATTCCCGATCACCTTCAGGGCCGGGTCTACCGGGAGCAGATCGAGCCCAATCTGAGGCCGGGAAGCGCCTTCATGGTCGCCCACGGTTTCAGCATCCATTACAAGGAAATCGTAATACCTGACACCATCGACGTGATGATGGTGGCCCCCAAAGCCCCCGGACACCGCATGCGCGAGTTGTTCACCGAAGGTGTCGGAGTGCCCAGCCTGTTGGCAGTGCACCAAGATGCCACCGGCCACGCCAAAGAGATCGGACTGGCCTACGCCAAGGGAGTCGGCAGCACCGGGTCGGGCGTACTGATGACCACCATCAAGGACGAGACGGAAAGCGACCTGTTCGGTGAGCAGACCATCCTCTGCGGCGGCGTGACCGCCCTGGTGAAGGCAGCATTCGACACGCTGGTTGAGGGCGGTTATCCACAGGAGATCGCCTTCTTCGAGTGCTTGCACGAGCTTAAGATGATCGTCGACCTTATGTACCAAGGCGGGTTCAACTACATGCGCTACTCAGTGAGCGACACGGCCGAGTACGGCGACCTAACCCGGGGCCCGCGGATCATCGACGAGCATGTGAGAGAGAACATGCGGGCGGTCTTGAAAGAGATTCAAGACGGCACTTTCGCCCGCGAATGGATCGCCGAAAACGACGAAGGACGCCCGCGGTTCACTCCCCTCAGGGAGCAGGCCCAGCACAGCCAGATCGAGGAGATCGGCAAGGAACTGCGGGCCATGATGCCCTGGATGGACCCCAAAGTGATCTAGACAAATCTTACTTGGACCCCGGCCGGTCCACGGCCTCAATCGGAACAATCTGTGACGGGGGATTCTAAAATGAGGAATCTGGAGGCGTTGAGTGTAGTCCACCATCGCCCGCTGGTCCTAGCAGGGCTGGCGGCGGTGGACTACATGCCCCTGCGGACCCTTTCTGAGCGCCGCAGTTAGCGGCAAAAGTACACTCAAATCTACAACACAGAAAGGGATTAGGTAACAGATATGGCTATGGAAAAAGTGTTGCTATTGGACACTACCCTCCGCGACGGAGAGCAGTCGGCCGGCATCGGCATGACGGGTCAAGAGAAGATGGAGATCGCCCGCCAACTGCAGCGGATGAATGTGGATATTATCGAAGCGGGTTTCGCCGCCAGTTCACCTGGTGACTTTGAGGCGGTGTCCAACATCGCCAAAGAGATCAAGGGACCCATCATCGCCTCCCTGGCCCGGGCCGTGGCCAACGACGTGGACCAAGCCTGGCGGTCCGTGGAGCACTCCGAGCGCCCCCGCATCCACGTGTTCCTCTCTTCCTCGGAGATCCATCAGATGCACCAACTGCGCAAGAACCGGGAAGAGGTCATGGAGATGGCGGTGACCATGGTTGAGCGAGCCAAGGGCTACTGCGACGATGTCGAGTTCTCCCCCATGGACGCCACCCGGACCAACCCAGAATACTTGTTCCAGATGTTGTCTGAGGTGATTAAGGCCGGGGCCACAACCATCAACATCGCCGACACAGTGGGCTACGCCATCCCCTCGTCCGCTGGATTCGGTCAACTGCTGAAGGACGTTCAGGCCAATGTCCAAGGTATCGAAAACGTCGTGCTAAGCGTCCATTGCCACAACGACCTGGGACTGGCCGTGGCCAACAGCCTCATTGCCGTCGAGTTCGGCGCCCGCCAGGTTGAGGGCTGCATCAACGGCATCGGCGAACGGGCCGGCAACGCATCATTGGAAGAGATAATCATGGGGTTGGACACCCGGAAGGACCACTTCGGGGTAGAGATCAACGCCGACACCACCCAGATATACGGGGCCAGCCGCATGGTCAGCCGCATCACCGGCATGGCCGTTCAGGCCAACAAGGCCATCGTTGGGGAAAACGCCTTCCGGCATGCCTCGGGTATCCACCAGGACGGTGTGATAAAGAACCGCTCCACTTACGAAGTGATGCAGCCCGAGCGGGTGGGCGTCCCCGGCAATACCCTGGTATTGGGCAAGCTCAGTGGCCGCGCGGGTCTCCAGTCCCGGTTGGAAGATTTGGGCTACGCCCTGTCCAGAGAGGAAATGGCCAAGGTATTCGAGTCCTTTAAAGAGCTGGCCGACAAGAAACGGGAGGTCACCGACCGCGACCTGGAGATCCTCATGGACGAGGAGAATCGGACGGCTACCGAGCCGATCAGCTACACCCTGGACCACGTGCAGTTCTCCGGAGGCGATCAAGACATCGCCACCGCCACCGTCCGGCTCATCGGACCGGACCAGAAATCGGTCACCGACGCATCCACCGGCAACGGCCCGGTGGACGCTGTCTGCAATGCCATCGACCGGGTGATCGGCTGCGAATGCGAACTGGTGGACTTCAAGGTTCAAGCGGTTACCGAGGGCATGGACTCCATCGGCAGCGTCACCATCCGGATCGAGAATGCCGGGAAGGTCTACACGGGCCGGGGCGCCGACACCGACATAATCGTCGCCAGCGGAAAGGCCTATCTGAGCGCGGTCAACCGCATGCTGGCCGCCGACGAAGAGTCAAGCATCCCGGCCGTGGGCACCACCCCGGATTAAGTCCTCACCAGGGCACATCAGATGCAGAATAGGGGCGACTCGAGCGATCGGGTCGCCCCTATTGTTTTTGCCCTCGTCAAGTGCCGTTTGCGGGGCAGATCCATAAGTCATCCGGATAGGCGTGGATGACCGGGGTGCGGGACAATGCACTTGGATGTAATTGCAGATCGGGTGTTTCTCTAGGCGTCTTGTCCAAAATGGAAGCGGGCGATCCGCACTGAAACATGGCGCCGCAGTATCGAGACAATCGCGTTGGCTACAAATAACTCGATCAGGAGTAACACAAGACCGAGGAGTGAGACAACGAGCGCCTCAGGAAATGTGTCTATGGGGATCGGGCCGATAGCCACTGTTGTCCATTTGTACATGAAAACAGTTGCAAGCAAGACTGGCGGGACTACGGCTGCCACGATGGCGGTGACGAATCCGCCGACGCCGATAGGGAAGAGAACTACCATGCCGACCAACAATACGATGAGATTGATATAAGTCCTAGGATACGTTAAATATCTTGCCCGATTCATCGCGATGCTCCCTCCGGTCGTCTTCGAGTGTTCCATGCGCCAGAATAGGTCGTCGGGTATGCCGAACAGCAAACGGCCAAGTATGTGCACCCGAAGAGATCGCCTCCCGCTCACTGATCCGGATGCATCTTGAGCCTGCTCCCAGAGGTCGGAGGCGATCTCTTCTCCCCTAAATTTCTTGACGTCTATAGGCAGGCCAATGGTGTACAAATTCACCCATTTCCGAACGAGCCACGCCGCCATTCTTGAAGATGAACATCTCATGCCGTCAAAAGTCCTTTCCCAATGGCCGGAAATCGCTTGGCCTCAGCTTTCACTTTTGCCAGGGCTAGGTCACCTGCGGAAGTCAGATTGTAAGAACGTCGGCGAGGCCGGCTCTCTTCCGCAGCGATAAGCGGGTCTTCCCAAGTGCTCTCCAGCAAGCCCGCCTTTTCCATCCTCCCCAGAGCTTTATAAAGCGTTCCGTGAGCGGTAAGCAGGCGCGCTCCTTCACGTTCTTTAATTTCTTTGGCGATCATGAAGCCGTAAAAGCTTGGATCGCTGCGAGTCTTAAGCGCAGCGCCAGCCTCCAGGATCAAGATCTCAATCGGAATGAGAGACCCTGCTTTTCTTCTCATAGCATTCAGTATAGGCATATATCTTCCTATTAATTAATAGGCTGGGAGTCTGTCTTTTTTGTATTTCCCTCGCAGCCGCCGGGATACCCGCTATGACCCTGTAGGCGGAAAGTGCTATCCAAGGCTGAAGGTACGGACTCGGATCGGCGAGGGACAAGGCCTATCTGAGCGCGGTCAACCGCATGCTGGGCGTTGGCGCCCCCCAGATTATGCCAACCAACGCAAAGTCGTTCACGCGCGTAGGGGCGGGTTTGAAACGCGCCCCTACGCTTTTGACGATTCCTCTTCGACTCCTGAATAGCCCCCTTTCGTAAAGAAAGTTGGGGGGATCTCCTACATCATCTTCATCTGAAACCCTGTGTCCTGTACCTCGCCCCGCCGCCCGTCCAGGTGCACCGCCGGATACCCCAGACCCCTTAGGTGGGCCGCCAGCTCGGGAAAGCCGTTAACCGTGTACACCTCTTTGGGGTCGACCCGACGGACGTATTCAACCAGTTCATTGAAATCCGGATGGTCGCTGAAAGGCAAGCTGGCGTCGCCACGGCGGCCCCAGCCCCGGCTTCCATCCACGGCCCACCCCGTTAGCTCCATGACCTTCAAGCCTCGGAAGCCGTTTACCGCCTTAGTCATCCCACGCCCCGGCGGACAAAGCAAAACGGCTCCCTCGGGCCATTGTCCGTCGAACAGGCGTAATTCACCGGGGAAGCTAACCCCTGCCTGTTGATAAACCTGGGCAACCTGATAAACCCCTTCATCCACCACCATATCGAAACCCTGACTCAACAAGTGATGCATCACCTCTTGAGATTTGCCCAATCGCCAGCCCTGGACTACGGGTTTACGCCCCTGAGATAACCAGTTTCGCAAGGTATTGCAAGCGGTGGACAATACCTGGTCCTGATCCGGGAAAACATACTTGGGGCGGCCGTAGGTTGCTTCCAAGATCAGGGTGTCGCAGGGTACCGCCTCCAGGGGCTCGTTGGTAGGACTGGGTTTCACCTTTATGTCGCCGGTGTACAACACTCGTTCCCCGGTGCTCTTGGACTCGATCAACGATTGAGCCGACCCCAGGCAATGACCCGCAGGATACAGCGTAAGAGTGTATTTACCGCAATCCAGGGGCTCGTGGTATGAGAGGGGAATCGGGTCCGATTTTTTTAGGTAATCGGCTAAGAGGAGCAGGGTATTCGGCGTCAGAACGGGACGAAGGTGGCGAGCGGTGTGGTCGGAGTGGGCGTGAGAAATCAGACTGGTGTCCTTCTTTCTAAGGGAATCCAGCCACAGGTCTATCTCAGGGAGATACACGCCGCGTTCAAAAACTACTTGCAATCTGCTCAGGACTCGGGCGCTGCTTACCCGGCTACGGAACCGGTTGACGTGGTGGGGCAAGACAGGTAGATGACTTGGTGTACGGGGGCTCACAGCCCGCAAAGTGGTTGAAATCCCGGCTAGTATACCACCGTACGACGCCCGAATATGACAGCGTTCATGCCCGTTTTCAGAGGAAGTTATGTCAAGCTGTTACGTGGTCGTACAACGTTCAAATCTAAGGTATAATCTCCCAGTGTCCGGCCACGGGCACGAGTCTGCAAAATCTAAACAGAAAGGTAAGGATATGCCCGCACAAGTTGGCGACCCAGCCCCTGATTTTACCCTTCCTTCGGTGAGTGAAGGAGACATCACCCTAAGCAGCTACAAGGGTCAAAAGCACGTGGTCCTCTCTTTCCACGTGTTCGACTTCACATCTGGTTGAACCACGCAAGCCACCCTCTTCCGGCAACATCACAGCCGGTTTGAGGAGAAAAATGCTCAGGTTCTGGGCATAAGTTGCGACACAGTAGCGGCTCACCGCGCATGGTCAACCTCTTTGGGAGGATTGCCTTACCCCGAGCTATCGGATTTCCATCCCAAGGGTAAAGCCACGATCGCCTTCGATCTATGGAACGAAGAGCGAGGCGCCAGCACCAGGGCGGTGATCGTGGTGGACAAAGACGGGATCATCCGGTACCGCCAGACCTACGTTCCCGGCGTGCTACCAGACCCGTTGGATATCTTGGCGGAAATAGACAAACTAGGCTAGAGATCAAAAAGAAAAGAGGCCCGGAAGTCCGGGCCTCTTTTTATTTCAATCTTAAAACGCGGCTTTAAATAAGGCAGTATGCTACGTGCTAATCTTTTCGATGGTGTACTTCAATGTGCCTTTAGGAACGTTGATCGCAATCTCTTCGCCAACACTGCGGCTCATCAATGCAGAACCGACGGGCGAGACTGTGGATATTTTCCCGGAGGAAGCATCGGCTTCCCGAACGTCTACCAGCGTGTAAACCACCTTCTTACCTGAATCCATGTCCTTCAGAGTCAACTTGGCGCCCACAACAGCCTTCTGCTGAGCGGTTCGGCGCCCCGTCTGCATGACAACAGCGCTGACCAGGCCGGCTTCTAGCTCCCGGATCTTGGACTCAATGATGCCCTGGCGTTCCTTGGCCGCTTCCAATGGGGCGTTCTCGCGAAAATCCTTGTCCTCCATCGCCCGCCGGATATCTTCCACGATGCTGACCCGCTCCCCTTTGAGCACCGCAACTTGGGCCACCAGGCGATCATATCCTTCTTGGCTCAAATGGGTAGCATCATCATCCCCATACGCTCCGGACGAAGACGAGCGGCCTCCGGTGGTTTTTCGCGTCCTAGGGACCCTTAGGTGGGCCGCCAATCCATTGACGATCCAACCTTCATCTTTGAGATAGGCTAGGAAGGGTTTTAATGGATTAAGCCTAAGCGCCGCATCGACGCCTCCCAGACCGATGTGCTGGGCGTATTCAGCAACCTCAGCCGGCGAAACGTCGTTTACTTTTCTTTGCCGTCCACACCAGGCCACAAAGCGGCCGAGCTCTTGATGCCCATCCTGGGCCTTCTTACCGCCCTTCTTGGAGGCGATAAACCGAGTCAGGGCTTCAGAAAGCGACGGGCCACTTTGACTAATCAATTCAGATACCTCCAGAATTTTCAGCCTCTGCTGAACATTTAGCCTTCCATCACGCCATCCGCATCCCTACCATCCACAGATCAAACCTGGGACAAGGACTATTGCTCGTTCGGTTTAACGGGACCGTTCTACCTGGGTGGGCGTCCTGGTTACGCTGGTTGAGGCAGTCCACCGGGTCTTTCCCGGTAGATTGGGTTTCTTCGGTCCACCCGGAGGTTCGATACTTGGATGGCCGCTCTGAACCCTAATTTCTGGCCATTCGGCTGTTCCAGCCGACTAGACGGATTGAATTTTCAGGGGGGATGGCGGTCACCGATGACCGATGAACGTCTTATCAATAATATCAGTTTCCGGTAGGGATATCAACGACTTCGAACCGGCCTTCAACGTCACCAACTTCCGATTTTATCTCTATGCCGGCCAGGCCGATCCGGCAAAAATACGCCGCGGCCAATCTTGAACCGCGCACCCATACGTGTCCCAGCACATACATTCGGAGTATACTACCGTCGGACTGATTTACCTCTCCGGTATCGCGTGCGCTTCATTCAACATGGGGTTAATCTCACTCCCAGATTCACCCGATACATGGCGGTTAGGATATACCGGAGAAGTTGGCCTCAACTTATTAGGAAATGCGGCGTCAGTCGGGGGAAACCGATAATGATTGTATGATCCAAACGGCGAGAGAGAATCGCAGTGACCCTTGATCAGCACTCGGTCAACTAGGAGGATGAATCATGAAAGCAGTACAGATATCTGAGCACGGCGGCCCCGAGGCCATGAAGTACCAGGACGTGGCGGATCTGAGCCCTGGAGAAGGACAAGCCTTGGTGGAGATACAGGCCGTGGGCGTCAACTTTACCGATGTCTACAACCGGATGGGGGCCAACCCTGGCCAGCCCCTTCCACGGACCATCGGCGTGGAAGGGGCCGGAACAGTGCGTGGCGTCGGGTCTGGCGTTACCCAAGTTAAAGAAGGTGATGTCGTTGCCTACTGCGGCACCCCCGGGTCTTACGCCGAGCAAGCGTTAGTACCGGCTTCCCGCCTTATCAAGATGCCGGATGGATTGGACGCGCGAGCGGGCGCCGCCGCTATGCTGCAGGGCATGACCGCCCACTACCTTTGCCACTCGACCTACTCGGTGCAAAAAGGCGACCGGGTTGTCATACATGCCGGCGCCGGTGGAGTGGGATTATTGCTGATCCAAATGGTCAAGAAGCTGGGCGGGTATATCTTCACCACCGTTTCCACCGAAGCCAAGGCGGACCTGGCCAGGGAAGCGGGCGCCGACCACGTCATTCTCTACACCCAGCAGGATTTCGCGGAAGAAGTAAAGAAAGCCACCAACGGCGAGGGTGTGCGGGCCGTTTACGATTCGGTGGCAAAGACTACTTTCGACCAGAGCATCAGTTGCTTGGGTAGAAGGGGGCACATGGTGCTTTACGGCAATTCCAGCGGCCCGGTCACCTCCATGGACCCAAGGATCCTTGGCAACGGCTCCCTGTACCTGACCCGCCCCGGACTGGCCGACTATACAGCCACCAGGGAAGAGTTGGAGCAGCGGGCTGGAGACGTGCTGGGCTGGGTCAAGTCAGGCGAGCTAAAGCTGCGGGTGGAGCATGTCTTTCCATTGGCCGAGGCCTCGGAAGCCCACCGCCAGCTTGAGGGCCGGAGCACCACTGGCAAGGTGTTGCTGATTCCTTAACCGCCCATATAGGCTATATATAGAGATTGATTGCCGAACCAGAACCATGATTCAGCGATTCTAATCCTGGGACTAGATACATCCAGGAATTGTTGACCAAATAGGTCGACTTTCCATATAATTAAGAAAGTCGGGCCCAGCCGAAGCCTTAGGGAGGATATTATGGCGGAAGAGCTAACCACGGAAGCGATCTACGAATCTCTCAAGACCGTTTTCGATCCAGAGATACCGGTAAACGTGGTGGATCTAGGACTGATCTACGACGTGCAGGTCACTAAAGGCGATGTCTACGTTCAGATGACATTGACCTTCCCCGGTTGCGGCATGGGCCCTTTCATTGCCCAGCAAGCAGAGTGGGCGATTCAGGACGTTGAAGGCGTGGAAGACGTTGAGATAGAGCTGGTATTCGACCCTCCATGGTCCCCCGACCTTATCAGCGAAGAGGCCAGGTCCCAGCTAGGCATCTAGGCTTCGACATTCCCCAGGCAAGACTTTTTTAACCTTAACCCTAAGCAGCCCGGAGATCCGGCTGGAGGACCGCATGCCAACGCCCCAGGAAAACGCCCGGCTGGAGCAGATCAAACGCAGCTGGGAACAGAAACGCCAGATCACCGATCGCCTATCCAAGATCAAAACCAAGATTGGCGTCTACAGCGGCAAAGGCGGAGTAGGAAAGACCACCGTAGCCGTCAATCTGGCGGTCACTCTCGCCCAACAAGGAAACAGTGTCGGGCTGCTGGATGTGGACATAGACTGTCCCAATGTCACCAAAGTCCTGGGCATTGAAGACAAACCCGATTACGTGGACGGCCAGATTCACCCATCGGAAAAATGGGGCGTCCGAGTCGTTTCAATGGCCTTCTTTCAAGAAAACGAGGAAGAAGCGATCATCTGGCGCGGTCCCATGATTCACAACGCCATCAGCCAGTTTTTACAAACCACCGAGTGGGGAGACTTGGACTACCTGGTGGTCGACCTTCCTCCGGGGACTTCCGACTCCCCATTGACCGTCATGCAGACTTTGCCCATGGATGGATTCGTGGTTGTAAGCACCCCCCAGCAACTGGCGAATATCGACGCCAGGCGTTGTATCAACATGATTCGGAAACTCAACCTTAACGTGCTGGGAATAGTGGAGAACTACACCGGGGAAGTATTCGGGCAGGGAGGAGGCGAGAAGTTGGCGGCCGAGGTAGACACACCATTCCTTGGGACCCTGGCGTTGCGGTCCTCTTACCAAGACACAACAAAGCCCACTTCTTTGATGGACGATTCGGTGGGCGAGGAATACGCTCACTTGGTCAAACGCGTCAAGAATAGCCTGCATGAGTTCGGACGGGAAGCCTCCTAACAGCCAGCAGGTTTCTAGTCGTCAGAGGAAACTGGACCATGGGAAGACTCGTCTTCCAGGGTCCTTTTCTTTTGGACGCGGCCGTTTTTGCCGTCCTCCCGTTCCCCGGAGGATATTCCCCGCAGCAACTCCACTTCACGGATCACCGCTTCATGAGAATAGGTGCTCCGCTCTCCCATGCGCCGAAACTTGCGATAACGTTGTTTGCGAAGCTTACCCTCAGATAGTTTGGACAACCCGGCCAGTTCCTTTAGCACCGAAACTTGTAAAGCTGCTGCCGCTTCCTTGGGATTGGTGTGGGACCCGTTAGGGGGTTCTGGCACGATCCGGTCCACGATGCCCAATTCCACGCAATCCCGGGCAGTCAGCATCAGAGCCTCGGCGGCTTCCCGGTCCAACTTATGGTCGGGATAGGAGCCTCCCAAGTTATGGTTCAACGTTATCGGCGAATAGATCGCGAATTGTTGCATCAAAGTGCGGTCGGAAAGTCCCAATGCCAGCGCGCCTTCGCTGCCGCCCTCACCGATTATTACTGAGACGATGGGGGTAGGAGCATCGGCCATCATCGACAGCGTCTTGGCGATAGCGTTGCCAATGCCTTGCTCCTCCGCCTCCAAGCCAGGGTCGGCGCCTTGAGTATCCACCAACGCCACCAGAGGCAACTTGAACCGGGCCGACAATTCAATCATGCGCTGCGCCTTGCGCAGGCCGTCAGGATATACGTGGTAGCGCTCTCCATCGACCGGGGAACGCCTTTGCTGCCCGATGATAGCCACCGGCTCGCCGCAGAGAAATCCCAGTCCACCAACGATCGACCGGTCGTCACTATTTAACCGGTCGCCGTGAAGCTCGATGAAAGGATCCAGTATCGCTCTCATGTAGTTCAAGGACAACGGCCTTTCGGCGTCCCGGGCAATGGTGACCGCCTCCCACGGCTCCGCGTCTTCCGGAGTCTCAATCTCCGTTTTGAGCAGCTCCTTGAGATTCCCATTGCTGTGCTTCTTGGCGGTGAGGATCTGGAGGAGTATGGACAACCGGGGTTGCAAAGCCTCACGATCGACTACGTTATCAAGCAGACCGTGACCCAGGTGAGCCTCGGCGGTATGGGCGTCTAGGGGCAGGGGTGTCTTAGACACTTCCCGCAGAGTCCGAAGGGGCGACAAACCGATCAACGAGCCCGGTTCGGCGATGATTATGTCGCCTAGGTTGGCGAAGCTGGCGTAGGCCTGACCGGTAGACGGGTTGGCCAGCACCACGATGAAGGGCACTTGCTTTTCCCGCAGGCGGTTCGCCGCGGTCACCGTCTTGGCCATCTGCATCAAAGACAGAACGCCTTCTTGTACCCGGGCGCCGCCGCCGGTGACCAAGGCGACCATCGGAAGGTCTCGCCGGGCCGCCGTCTCCAAGGCCGTGGCCACCTTCTCCCCCACCACGCTGCCCATACTGCCACCCATGAACCCAAAGTCCAGCACCACCAACATCACATCTATGCCGTCGATCCGGCATCGGCCGGTTACCGCGGCTTCGGTCAACCCGGTGCGGTCCTGGTCACGGGATATCATTTCCCGGTAGGTTGCCTTTCCGGAAAATGACAGAGGCGCAACAGAACTGAGGTATCTTTGGGACTCTTTGAAGGTCCCTTTATCCGCCAGAAGCTCGATCCGTTCCCGAGCGGAAAGGGTGTAGTGGAACCGGCAATAAGGGCATACCCGGTAGGTTAGGTAGGTCGTGGAATCGCTGATCTGCTGTTCGCAGAGCAAGCATCGGTCGTGGACCGTGGAGAGGTTTATACGGTCCCGTTCGCCTTCGCGCCCGAAGAGATGAACCAGGAAATTCGCCAGGTTCCTCAAGTTTTTGCCTCTGGACCGGCCGTCCCCCGGCGGCCTGAGATCTGCTGTGCCTAGCCCGGTGGTTCTCTTACCATAATACTACCAGCGCACCGAAATTAAAATGCGGGAGCGGCATGGGGCTTGGTTCGATCGTGGGTCTGGAACCTTCGTGGGTCTGAAACCTTGCAATAAGGTCTAGTCGAGGCGGTTACTCGCTTCCAAAGACACCGGTGTTCTCCGTCCTATGAATAATACGGCTCCCCCGGAAGGTATCATCTCTATGGTAAAGTCGGTATTTGTACCCAAGTCGGTGGCGAGGTTTGAGGTTAGATTCAAAAGCGTGATTTGGAAGAGTTCGCCAATCTCCAACAGAGAGTCCGTGTCCCCGAAGGCGGCGATGTTGCTAGCGCTGAACTCAGTGCTGGAATTCAGATTCACCGTCTGAGTCTTGTCGCTGTACTTGATAATGGTATTACCCGGAGTCATGTCAATTGCCTCACCGGCGGCGGCGTTGGATATCTGGAATTCGATGCTCGTCACCACGCCGGTCGCGCCGGTGGTTCCGCTCACCTTGGCAACCACCGATCCTTTGAGCTCCAGAGTGCCTCTAGACTCGGCTAGCCCGGCGGTATGGGTCTCTTTGGCTTTGTCGCTGGAGAACAGGCCGGTGGATAGCGCCGCGAAGGCAAATACGGAGGAAACGACCACGAAAGCGATCAACACGATCGCGGTTTCCAGCCCGGTGATTCCTCGTTGGTCGGACGCCAACTTGGGGGTTTGATCGAGCGATATTTGTTTTTTAAGTCTGGATAATTTCACTGGAATCCCGGATAGAAAGTAGAGTATTCATCGTCAGTCTTCAGGTCAGTTTAACTCTGGACTCCTGCCGAATCCACGGGATGTACCCCTGAGCAAAATAGGGAGTGAGTATGGTAGTCTGGGCGGAGATTTCCCCAGGCGTTTTGGGTGCCGGCACCTCCCTGGACTACGTTGCTTTGGACGGGTTCGTTGCTTTCCAGATTACCCTGGTTTACACTCTGCCCTGAACCATCCCCGGCCCGGAGGTCAAGGCAATGGCGATTTCCAAAGAGACCCTGAAAGCAATGATCCGGGACTACCACGGATTTGAGCTTTCCGACGGCGAGTTCGATCTTATCGCACCCGAGTTGGACAGCTACTTGGCTGAGTTAGAAAAGCTGAGGGACCTAGACCTCTCGTGCATAATGTCCAGCCGCCTGATCAAAGCGGACGAGGGAGCTGGCGCCGATGGCTAATCTGGCCCTGCTCAAACTAACAATCTCGGATATGGCGCCCAAGATCCTGTCCGGGGAAGTCTCTCCGGTGGAACTTACCGAGGCGGCCTTGGCCCAGGCAGAACGGCTACAGCCCGTATTGAACTCATTCATCACCATCCTCCGGGACCAAGCGATGGACCAGGCCAGAGAGCAGGAAGCGGCTTTGGCCAGGGGAGAATACCTGGGTCCGCTTCAAGGGATCCCCATCGGGATAAAGGACAACATCGCCACCGGCGGCATCCGCACCACGGTGGGGACTAAAGTGCTCTCAGACAACGTTCCCGAAGAAGACGCCGAAGTTGTGCGGCGTTGCAAAGCAGCGGGCGCCATCATTCTGGGTAAAGAAAACCTGGAAGAGTTTGCCGCCGGAGCGACATCCAACAATCCCCACTACGGGCCGGTGCACAATCCTTGGGCGCTGGACCACATTCCCGGAGGGTCCAGCGGTGGGGGAGGCGCTAACGTGGCGTCGGGGGTCACCTTTGCGTCTTTGGGCACCGACTTGGGAGGCTCGGTCCGTCTGCCGGGGACCTTCTGCGGTGTGGTCGGCCTCAAGCAGACCTTCGGCCGGTTGAGCCAACGGGGACTGCTGGTAACCAGTTTCAATGGCGACCACATCGGTCCCATGACCCGCTCGGTCAGCGACAGTGCCTTAGTACTGCAAGCCCTCGCCGGTTACGACCCCTTAGACCCCAGCACCGTGCCAGTTCCAGTGCCCGACTACTCCGCTGCCCTTGAGGGAAACCTCCATGGAATGAAGATGGGCATTCCCACCAACTATTTCTTCGACCTGGTGGACAGCGAAGTGGAGGCGGCGGTCCGTCTGGCCATCGAGGCCCTGCAAGAATTGGGGGTGGAAATCAAAGAGGTTAGCCTGCCCAACATGGAGTATTCCGGGGCGTTGCGCTTCTCCGGCATGGCCGACAGCGTGGTGACCCACGAGCCGTACATCCAGGCGAAGCGGGAAGACTATGGGCCGGATACCCTTTACCGCACCCTGGCCGGCCAGTTCGTCCTAGGGCGGGACTACTCCAAAGCCCTGAAGGTGCAACGGATCATCCAAGAAGAACACGCCCGGGTGCTCCAGGAGGTGGACTTCCTGGTAACCCCCACCGCGCCGGTGGCGGCGCCCCGCATCGACGCCAAGTACATCACCCTGGGCGGCGAGGAACACCGGGTGCGCGGTCCGGGCTCCGGCGTCATCTCCCGAAACACCAGCCCTGAGAATGCCACCGGATTGCCGGCCATCACCGTTCCCTGCGGATTCAATCAGGCGGGCCTCCCCATAGGCATCCAATTCATCGGGCGCGCCTTCGACGAAAGCACGCTATTTCGCGTAGCCCAAGGCTACGAATCAGTCTCCCCCAGCCGCGGACACTGGCCGGCGGTGGCGGCTTAACTCTTCAGTCGATTCCAGAAGCAAACCTAACCAGGAGGTAGTCTCCATGCCGTTGCCACCAAACCGGGTGGACTACAGCCCGATCATTGACCGGCCCATCATCAAGTGGCCCAACGACGCGCGGGTTGCCCTGTGGATCTCGCCCAACGTTGAGCATTACGAATACATGCCCGACGACGATTCGGCCCGCACCCCCTGGCCTCGCACTCCCTTTCCCGATGTGCAGCAGTACTCTTACCGGGACTACGGCAACCGGGTGGGGTTCTGGCGGATGCTGGAGACCTTGGACAAGTACAACATCCGGTGCTGCGTCTCTCTGAACATGGCCGTATTGGAACATTTCCCGGAAATCCGCGATGCAATGGTCCAACGCGACTACGACTACATGAGCCACGGTATCTACAATACCCGGTACCTTTACACCTACACCGAAGAGCAAGAGCGGGAGTTCTACCGGGACACCATCGATACCCTGAAGCTGCACACGGGTAAACAGCTCAAAGGCATGCTGGGACCAGCTATATCCGGCACGGAACGGACCCCGGACCTGATGGCCGAAGCGGGTCTCATCTACCACACCGACTGGATGCATGACGACCAACCGGTCCCCATCAAAGTGAAGTCCGGAAAGCTTGTCTCGGTGCCTTATTCCATCGAGCTAAATGACTCGTCGCTGCTCCGGGACAACCACTACGAGGGTGACTATTTCGCCCGGATCTGCAAAGCCCAATTCGACCAACTGTACAAGGAAGGAGCCGAAAGCGGACGGGTCATGTGCATCGCCCTGCATCCCTTTCTTATCGGCCAGCCGCATCGGATCAAGTATCTGGACGACATTCTAAGCCACATCATGTCCCACGACGGGGTGTGGCAGACCACCGCGGACGACATAGCCGACTATTACATCGAAAATTACTACGACGATGCCGTGGCTCACGCGGCAAAACTTTCGTAAGCGATCAGCTATCAGCGGTCAGCCGTCAGGGGACCGGACAGGACCTGCCCGGGTTCCCGCTGAAGGCTGACAGCCAGGGGTATGGAGGAAAGGGGTATGCCCGCACAGCGCCAACTTGGGATGGACCACCCGCATTATGATTGGTCTCCCATCACCACTCGTGGAGTTCTCCGATGGCCGGATAACGCTAGGGTAGCTCTCTGCGTCATCGTCAACCTGGAGCACATGGAATGGAGTACGCCGGAGGGCAGCTTCCAATCTCGCAGCTTGGCCGGGGGCTCGGTGGCCCGCCCATTTCCCGACTATGCCCGCCTGTCCCACCGGGAGTACGGCCACCGCGTCGGGATCTTCCGGGTATTGGACGTGCTGAAAAGACACGGGATAAAAGCCACCGTCGCCTTGGACGCTATGACCGCCGAAAATTATCCTTATTTGGTGCGCCACTTGCTGGGGTGGGGTTGCGAAATTATCGGACACGGGGTTTCCGTTAGCCGCATGATCAACAGCGGCATGTCCCAGGAACAAGAGCGGGAATACATCAGCGAATCGCTAAAAGCCCTGACCACTGCCACCGGCTCCGCTCCCCAAGGCTGGCTGGGACCGGAGTACGGCGAGTCGGCCCGGACGCCCCAGCTTCTAGCCGAGGCCGGTATATCTTACGTTTGCGATTGGGCAAACGACGAGCAACCTTACCCTCTTAACGTCCCCCAGGGCGAAATCTTGGCCCTGCCCATCATGTTGGAACTGGATGACGTTAACGCCATGGCCGACCGCAAGGTAGACATGGACCGTTATTCTCTGATGCTCAAGGAAGGTTTCGACGCCATGTACGAGGACGGCGCCGCCAACGGCCGGGTGATGGTGTTGCATGTGCATCCCTGGCTCATTGGCCAGCCCTTCCGCATCGGAGTCCTGGACGAAGCCTTGGGCCACATGGTTCGCCGGCAAGGCGTTTGGGCCGCGACGGGAGGGGAGATCGCCGACTGGTACCGCCGCAACCCGCCGGTGGGGTGACGGCGGGGACGATATCTTCGCCCTATCCCCGCCGCCGCTAGCTCGCCGCTACCACCGGTCTGATTCGGCGATCCGAATTACCGGCAGGTTGGGGGGAATTACTCTATCGGCTGAGCCATCGCCAGGGCGTCTTCTCTGCTGACCTCTTGATTGTGCACCTCTTTCCCATGAGCTTGTACCAGTTGAACCAATTCGTCGTCCGTATCCGCTTTGATCGTCTCTCCGCAAGGACAATTGACTGCCTTAGCCATGAGGTCCCTCCTTCCTAGTTTGGTGCGTATATAATACAGCCCGAATCATGTCGAATCTTTGGCGGAAGTTTGACAGATAGTGGGCGTCAGAATTTATCTCACAGGCCGGGTTGGAATGGAAGCGAACGGCCAGGTTGTGGTCAATCAAACCCAAATCAGGGGCAAGCAAGGCCGGCTGGCGTTTGCCTATTTGGTTCACGAACGGACCAGGACGGTCCCAAAGGAAGAGCTGGCAACCGTCATCTGGCCCGACGAGATGTCCCCCGCCTGGGAAGGGGCATTGAGCGCCATTACCAGCAGGATCCGGAGCATGGTTTCCATCGAGCCGTTGAAGAAAGAGGGAGTCTCTTTTTTCCGCAGCTCGGGGCAATACCAATTGGATCTGCCGGCGGATGTATGGACCGACCTAGAGGCAGGCTTCTCGGCCGTCGACAGAGCTGAGGCCCATTTGAGAAATGGCAGCCCAGAGCAGGTTCTAGGCCCGGCTGGCGCGGCTGCGTGTATCGCCAGAAGGCCCTTTCTCCCGGGCATCGAGGGCTTCTGGGTGGATTCGTTGCGAGGAAAATTACACCGCCAACTGCTGCGGGCACTGGATTGCTTGTCGGAAAGCCAAAGGTTGGTGGGTGAGCCGATGGTTGCCGTGGAAACCGGAACTGAAGCGGTAAAGCTGGACAACCTTCGGGAACGCGGCTACCAACTTTTGATGCAGGCCTACTCGGCGGCAGGCAACCGGGCCGAGGCCCTCAACGTCTACCATCAATGCCGGGAAATATTGGCTGCCGAAGTCGGCACCGAACCCTCTCAAGAGACCCAGGAGATCTACCAGAGCCTCCTGGAGTAACGAACGGCGCAAGTTCCTCATCGGCGTGCTCCCGCAGATCGCGCATCGGGTTGCTAAGCCTTGGACTGGTACCAGGGCACGCCGCTAGTAGTGGGATCATCTCTGATCAGCGCCAGGATTCACCTTTGTATTGCGGATTGGGCTCCGCTGGTTGTAAAGTAGCCTCTAATTGTTATATCGTCATGAATTCCTCTGATGAGACCCTCGGTCAGCCGCAATCGCGGTGGTCCGGAGGGTGACTGATCAGGGGATGCAAGCACAAGAGGAGTTGATTTGAGCAACGTTGACCGATTACTGGAAGGCGCATTAGATATCCACGTCCACTGCGCTCCCGACGCCAGGGTAGAACGTCGGGGGAGCGCCATCGATGTGGCTCTACAGGCTCGGGATATGGGAATGCGGGGCATGGTGCTGAAAAGCCACGAGTATCCGACCCATCCGGTCGCTTACACGGCCAGTCAGGCCGTGCCGGATATCACGCTCATCGGCGGCATTGCCCTGGATTTCGAGGTTGGGGGCCTGAACGCCGCGGCAGTCGAAAGCAGCGCCAAGATGGGCAGCCGCGTTGTCTGGATGCCAACTTATTCGGCCCAGGCCGACCGCCAGCACAAAGGACTGGAAGGCGGTATTTACTTGCTGGACGATGCCGGCGGTCTGGTCCCGGAAGTATACGCCATCCTAGACCAGATCAAGGCGCACGATATGGTGTTGGCCACCGGACACATCTCCACCAAGGAAAGCATGGTATTGGTGGAGGAAGCCCGGAACATGGGCATCGGCAGGGTTGTGGTGACGCACGGCACCACCATGGCATTCTGGACCGGGATGACCTTGGAAGACATGAAAACCCTGGCCTCGATGGGCGCTTACATCGAGCATTGCCTGCACGTAATGATGCCGTTAACCTATCGCCTGGCCCCCCAAGAACTGGTGGACACGATCATGGCCATCGGCACGGAAAACTGCATCGTAAGCACCGACTTCGGCCAGGACTTCCACCCAATGCCGGCCGAGGGTTTGCGGATGGGTATCGCCACCCTGCTTCAAGCGGGCATGGAAGAGGTGGAGGTGGGGATGCTGGTCAAAGACAACCCGTCGAGACTGTTGGGGTTGTGATTATCACCAAATAATTTTGGCGACTCCGCTGCGGCGAATAACCTCGTCATTGGTTATGATTGGAGCCTGCCACGCCAAGGCTTCCGCCACTATCAGGCGGTCATGCATCTCGGCTACCCCGTCGATCTCCCCCATCTTGGACAATTGGGCCTGGCCTAACGGCGAGAACCGGAACTCCCGGCTTCGATTGATGTTGGCAATCAGAATTGCCGGGGAGATAGGATCTCCCCGTTTTACTGTCAGGTAATAGAGTTCAGCGACCACTATGGCGGGAACGATAATATGGGCCCCCCCGGCGGCGGCCAGGCGAAAGGCCGCATCCGCCGCCGGACTCAACAAATGCGGATATTCCATGAACCAGAACCAAGCGTGAGTGTCCAGAATATACCTAGGAAGGTCGGCGTTAGTCAAAAGCCTTGGGTTCCCAAATTCGTTTTGCTTCTGCAAAATCCGCATCGGTGAGTTCATGCCGGTTTGCCCAGGTACCGCGCAAGCTAACCCGCTCCGACCAGGGTATTTCTTCCGAAGTTTCTTTCAAAGACACCAGCTTGGCTGCGGGCTTTCCGTAGCGAGTAATTATGATTTCCAAGCCGGGTGTCTCCTCTAGCATACGAATGAGTTCGGTAGGGTTGGCTTTCAACTCCCGCACGCCAACCTCTTCTCGAATGACCTTATAGCCCTGGCTTTTGGGCGGTTTCTGCGCTGCACCTACTGATTTGGTTTTTTCAGTGCAAGCCGGGCAACGCCAGACGCCGGCCCCTGCGGCCTCGAACTCGGTCCCGCATTCAACACAGTTGAAATTAACCATTTCTGTCCTTAATATACCCAAGCTGTTGCAAGTTGTAACCACATTGGTATCGATAATATACCACAATTTATACATTATTGTGGCTCAATTCTGCAATTATTAAGCCTCTACTGCGTCTTTATTTCGATCCACACTGCCGGCCGGCTTTCTAATTCCCCAGTTTTAATCGCCGCCCAGTCGGCGATCCTGTGGCCCGCGACCCAAGCGATTCCGCGCTGGGAAAGCAAAAGCGGCATCCGGTCCCGCCAGGTCCGGGGCACTTTGGCGTCGGTGAAAAAGTCTTGAAGCTTCTTCTCCCAGCTCATGCCCAGGGGCTGAAACCGGTCTCCCGGTAGCCGGGTCCTCAAAGACAGCTCTTCTCCCAAGGACTCCCTGTCCAGCCAAGCGGACCACTTGAATGAGGAATCGGGTTCATCCGGGATGGCCGATGGCCGATCAAACTGCTCAGGACGTCCCCAAGGGCTTCCTTGACCGCCAAGCCCTTCTGGGGGGATTCCCGCCCACATGGTAACTTGCCAGCCCGCCACTGACACGGCCACTTCGGACCCTGCCTCAGATGGCAACGCCAAGGGATGTTCGCCTTGAAAAACAGGCAACGGACATGACAACTCGGTTTCTCGTGACAGGATTAGACGATCGTAGACTCGGATCAGCCGGGCGCCCTGTGGCAACTCCACTGTTCCCACGGTAGCTCGGCCCGATACAAGCTCCGCCATGGCGATCAAGTGGCTCTCCCGTAGCCGCCGAGTGTCTCCGGTCAAGGCGGAATAACCCCGCCGCAACGCCAACCGCTGCAATGAAGGGTGGAGGGGCGTCATCCGCCCAAGGTCGAAGATCACGGCGTCGTCGGTTACTGTGGCTAATTCGGGCCACACCCGCGACACTTCGCCCTCGATAAAATCCAGGTCCGAAGCCGCCGTCCTTGCCAAACGCGCCAAAGCCTCCCTAACCCGTGGGTTGAACTCATCGGCAAGCAGGGGCAACAAGCGATGCCTAACCCGGTTTCGGGTGAACCGTGACAGATAATTCCCGCTATCGTCCCGAATGTCCCGCCCCAACTCCCGGCAGTAGGCCAGCGTGTCCTCTTTGGTCACCCCCAGCAGAGGACGGAATATACGCAGATTGGGATAGCCCATTGGCCATGGCCAGGGCGCCGACTCCGTCATTCCCTGTAGACCGTGGAGTCCAGACCCTCTCAACACATGTTGTAAAACGGTTTCCGCCTGGTCATCGGCAGTGTGTCCAACCGCCACCACCGAGGCTCCAATTTCGTCAGCCACCCGGGCCATGAAGATATAGCGCATCTCCCTGGCCAGTTGCTCGAAAGATGAGATCGACCGGTCTCGCCGGTATTCGGTGGGATCTTGCTTTTCCACCGTGGCAGGCAGGTTTAACTCGTTGGCCAAAGATTCAACGAATCGAGCATCTTCATCGGCTTCATCGCCGCGAAAGTTGTGGTTCAGATGGGCGACGTGAAGTCTTAGCCGATGGGACTCTTGTAGCCGGTGCAGACTATAGAGAAGAGCCGAAGAATCGGATCCTCCGGACACTCCCAGAACCAAGATACTGTCGTTGCCGGAGAGACCCATACGGCGTAGGGCCGCCGCTACTTGCCCTTCCAGGCTGGCCACGCTTGCCATGAGTCCCTTTCTAACGGTTTTCCGGGGACAAGTGCCCGGTGGAGTTGTAACAGGCCAGGCGCCGGCCCCTGGAGGTGTACTCTACGGTGCTAACTGAGCTTAGATCGAGGGATAACCGGTGAAAATTGGCCAGTGGCAAACCCAAGACTTTGTGGATCATGGTGCGGATCGCGAAGTTATGCGAAACCACCACAATCACATCATCGCCAGAGTGGGCTTCCTCCACTTCCTGGAGGGAACGCCAGGCACGGTCTTGGAGTTGGGACAGGGACTCTCCCTTGGGCATGGATAACATGCCGGGGTCTTGACTCCAGGCGGAGTACACGTCGGGCCAGTTGGTGCGCATCTCTTCGCCGGTAACTCCCTCAAGCTCGCCCAGATTCAACTCCTTGACGCCCGGCAAAGGCACCACCGGCACGCTGGCCAAGCGGGATATTTCATTGGCTACCTGCATGGTCCTTTGCAACGGGCTGGAGTACAGAGCAATAACCCCTTCATCCGCCATCGCGCGGGCGGTTTCCTTGGCCTGGGCCAGGCCGCGGGGATTTAAAGCGATGTCCTGTTGGCCTTGAAATCTGCCCAGCTTGTTCCATTCGGTCTCTCCGTGCCGCACCAGGTGCAACTTCACGAAGCCGCTCCGTCCGCCTCGATAACAGTCCGTGTTAGCTCGACCGTTTCAATCCTGACTCCGATCATCTCTTTGACGGTCAACCTCAGATTTTCAAACTCAACCACGTCGCCTTCTTCTGGTATGCGCCCCAGGTCAAACAAGATAAACCCTGCGACCGTCTGGTATTCCCCTTCGGGCAGACCCAGATCCAACTCTTCATTTATCTCCGAGATAGCCACCCCGGCATCAAGCCGGTAGGTATTTTCATCCACCGGAGTATAGAACTCCCCTGATTCATCGTCCTCCATGGTAACCTGGCCGACGATGACCTCTAGAAGCTGCTTTACCGTTGCCAGGCCGGCGATTCCCCCAAATTCATCGACCATCAAGACCAGCCCGTAGCCTCCTTGCTGCATCTCGCTAAACGTACTGCTGACGGTTTTGGTCTCAGGAACAAAAAACGCCGGGCGGCGGAATTCCGTCACGCTGTCCTGGGGAGCGAGCTTGGTCTTCCCCAGGGCGAGAAGTACGTCTTTACTGGAGAGCACACCCACCACGTTCTCCAATAATTCATCGTAAACCGGGAAACGGGTGTGGTTGTGCTCCGTGTACAGACGCAGAAACTCCTCCAGGGTAGTATTGCGCTCGACCATCACAAATTCCGGCCGGGGGGTCATGATCTCACGCATCTGGCGGTCGCCAAAGCTGAACACATTCTCCAGCAGATCAGCCTCACCCTCCGCCACGGCGCCCTCGGTCTTACTGATGTCGATGAGCATCCGCAACTCCCCTTCGGTCACCGACGTTGCCCAGACACCCTGTTCTTTCCCCATCATTTTGGCCAGAAAGCGAGGCAGTAGGGTAAACAGGTATATGACGGACGTCTCCAGGTACATGATTACGCTGATAGGCCTTGCTACTATCAACGACCATCGCTCTGATGACCCAGCCGCCAGAGTTTTGGGGGTGATCTCCCCGAATGTCACAATGACCACGGTCATGACCAACGGAGCCATTAGAACCAGGACCGGGTTTCCGCCTGCTAGATTGATGGCCACAGCCGTTCCCAGAGAAGAGGCGAAAATTATGAAGGCGTTCTCGGTAAGCAGAATGGTGGCGAAGAATTTTTCGTGGTGCTCCAACACTCGGGCGACAACGCGAGCGGACCGATTCCCTTGCTCCGCAAGGTACCTGATCCTGAGCTTATTGACCGATATTAGGCTGGCTTCAGCGCTGCTGAAAAAGGCCACCAGACCTATACACACCACGATCACTATTATTTGAAGGTACAAGCCGGAAATGCCCAGGCTGACCGCCGGTCCCGTCGCGGCGAAAACGTAAAATCCGAACGTGCCTAGTGCTAATGGCGGTTCTACCATTTGTTGGCCGATTCCTCCGCAAGCTTGCCTAGTATCAAGGTAAGCGATTACTTGTATTACGATGATAGCATCGGCCCAAATTAGTGTAAAGTTGACGGTGACTCTGCCCCCACCTATGATTGGCCTTGCGCAAAAGTAGCCATTTCGTTCATGTCACAACCCTTGCGCCTGGTTCCTAGTCCCCGTAAATCTCATATCTATGGTTCCGGAATAATAGGCTTGAAGATCCTAGGTATCGAAACTTCTTGCGATGAAACCGCGGCCGGCGTTGTTGAAGATGGCCGGTTGATGAATTCCAACGTCATCTCTTCTCAAGTGGAGCTTCACTCCGTTTACGGCGGTGTAGTTCCCGAGGTGGCTTCGCGCCAGCATGTCAGGGACATTGTCCCGGTGGTTGAAAAAGCGGTGGCCGATTGCGGCATGGCCCTGGATGAAGTGGACGTGGTAGCGGTAACCCACGGACCAGGACTGGGCGGTTCTTTGATCACCGGACTGAACACCGCCAAAGCGATCTCCTACTCTCTCGGCGTGCCTTTGATGGGAGTCAATCACCTTGAAGGACACATCTACGCCTCCTGGCTCACCGAGCATAACCCGGGGGAAGATCCCGGATTTCCTCTGCTTTGTTTGATCGCTTCGGGGGGACATACCGATCTGCTTTTGATGGAAGGCCACGGCACGTACAAACTGTTGGGTAGGACCCGGGACGATGCCGCCGGCGAGGCTTTCGACAAAGCAGCCCGTATCCTGGGTTTGGGATTTCCCGGAGGACCGGAGATACAGAGGGTGGCCGAAGGAGCGGACGGCGAAGAACGGCTGCCACGGGCTTGGATGAGGGATACCTTGGATTTCAGCTTCAGCGGGTTGAAAACGGCCCTGCTCCATCTAGCCCAAGCTAAAGGGGTGTATCCGCCGGAAAGCAAGGACCTGGGGAAACAGGAATTGGCACGGTTGGTGCGGGAGATGGCTGCGGCTTTCCAAGAGTCGGTGGTGGATGTGATCTCCGCCAAGTTGGTGGACGCCGCTAAGCGTTACCATGCCAAAGGACTGGTCCTGGGCGGCGGAGTCACCGCCAACACGCGGTTGCGCCAAGAGATAATCAAGCGCTCGCCTCTGCCGGTGATTATCCCGCCCCCGATATTGTGTACCGATAATGGGGCAATGATCGCCGCTTGCGCCTACTACCAGTACCAGCGCGGCCAGCAGTACGGGTTGGAGTTGGACATCGATCCCGGGCTATCCCTGGGTTAATTTCCCCGATAGATCCCATCTTGGTAGCACTGATTCGTGCAAAGAATCACTCAGGGGTCATCGGCGGACCGCCGTTAACCGACCGGCGGGCAACGAACACCGTATTCACCATTCGATAGACTTGTTCCCTGGCCCCCTCACTCTCGTACGGGAAGCTAAACACCCAGTTCGTGCCTTGGAAGGTCACCGAGCCAGACTCATTGCTTCGGTAGAAATTCCAGATGAGCAAGACGCCGGCAAAGATGGCTATCAAGACCCCGATAGCCCCCAAGTCCATATTTATGATGGGCACGTTTGGTAAATCGACCCGCCCGGCAAGCCAAAACGCGGCAATCACATAGACAAATAAACCACCCACAACCAGGAAGATCCCCTGAACCAACGACCCCGAGTTGCGGGATACGGTTTTAACCACGACTCCGCTCAGTTCCTCCACCGGCACGATATGCGTCTCGTCATTCCCATCTTCATTGGAGAAGGCCAGAATCCTCTGGCTGGTGGTGACCAGCACATGCCCGCTAACCGGAGGCTCTCGGGAAAATCCCGTGGCCGGGGAGAAGACGTGGGTCAGCTTTTCACCAGGCAACATTGCCACGTACCGTACGCGGGTAATATAGCTGTCTTGCGGCTGGGATCCGTTCAATGGTCTACCCCCGGGAATCATACTACCACAACAACTTCTCGCTCCAGAAAACCCTCTCCCCGTTCGTGGGGCGGTTTGCCCGTTATCGCCCTCGATTAAGCAAGCAAAACCATTTGGGTCGCAACGGCGGCTTGAAACAAGATGACCGTGTTCTAGTATGGGAATATACCTGACAGCTAATACTATGTGGCCGAGGCCGGACGATTCCCCTTCAACCGGCCTCAGCGAAAGAGTTACACCGCAGCACCGGGAACGGCGTTCTTAAGGCGGCACATCGCGCCGCCCAAGTCCCGGCATATGGGAATTGATATGGCTTGGATCGAAGAGTCGGAACTACCGGACGTGCCCGCGATTTTCCAGGCGATGTCCCTTAAACCCGAAGCGCTGGACGTGGTGAAACGCCTGAATGAAGTTATCTCATTCGGAAACTCGGGCTTGAGCCGGGTTCAGGAAGAGGCGATCGCCACGGTTGTTTCGGTGGCCAACAGATGCCGGTATGGGGCAATGACCCATGCGGGCTTCCTCCGCCGCCACTCGCAAGACCTGGAAATGGCCAGCCACTTTCTTTCCGACTATACCCAGGCCCCTCTGTCTTCCACTGACCGCCGTATATTGGACTTCGCGGTACAGATTACCCAGGTCCCCGGCGCCCTGACCGAAAACGACGTGGAACAACTTCGGGACGCCGGTCTAGAAGAGTCTCAGATCCTGGACGTTGTTTTGGTAGTGTGTCTTACCAACTTCATGGACCGATTGGCGAACAGCCTGGGCGTAGACCTGGAGCCCCGCCATCGCCGGGCCCTGGGAAATTGGCTAACTGGGCCGGCGGCGCAGCAAGACTGGTTGATGTCATCCCCGTCGCAATCGCCGCCGGCCACCCCAACCAAAAATAAATTCTCCGTGGCCAACGGGAAATCCGCCCCCTGCAATGAATCCCTACCCAAAACTCCAATCCTGCCAACGGAAGACTTCATCGACCCTGTACCGGATACTGCGCTGCCAATGTCAACCGATCTACCCTTCGCCTTGGAGGACCAGATCGACTCCGGAGTTCTTATCAATGGGTCGGGTTCAATCCAAGAAACCAGTGAGAACGGGCGGGTTGAGGACGTCATCGCGGAACAAACCGGGGGCGAGGACGAGGCCTCGCTTGAGCCGCACAGCGAAATACCAGAGAACCCGTTGGAGGAAGATGCAGCCGGCGAGAAAGGCGGCAGCGAACCCGAGGATAACGCCGACGGGGAACCGGGGCCGAGTCTGCCAATTAGCGTGAACTCCTTGATCGGCCGGTTTGTGGAAGAATGCTGTGAAACCGCCGACAAGCACGCAGCCACGGCCCGTGAGCTGTACATCGCCTACTTGAGGTGGTGCGACGAAAACGATCAGAAACCACTCCGCCAGCGGGACTTCGGCATAAACCTATCGGAGATGGGCTTCGTTCGTCAACGGAAGGCCAGGGGACGCCATTGGTGGATCGGCATCGCGCTCTCTGGCAACGGCGATTAAGGTCTTGAAGGTGTCCAGACCATTGCCATCTTAGTCGATGGGTTATTTGACAGTTAAGCCCTCTAAATGGTACGATTTTCGCTAATAGCTGTGATGGAGACGAGTAGGTAAGGGTAGGTGGATAGCGAGCCTGGTACGGTGGAAGCAGGCGCATCGATCTTCACCGAATATCCCTCCGGAGCTGCCAGCTGAACCCCCCACTTACGGGTGAGGGAGCGTAAGCCAGGCCGGAATCGCCGCCCGTTAGAAGCGGTGGGACATGTTAGTGTCCTAAATGAGAGGTCCCGGTTAGCCGGGGCAATTAGGGTGGTACCGCGGGCGACTTTCCGTCCCGTCCCTATCAGGGCCGGGGCTTTTTTATGTTTAGAAAATCTGGACATCAAGTTCCGGTTGACGGGCATCGGCTCAAAAGCAAAGGCTTAACCAGGTATCAAAATCCGGCGGAATAAGTAGCGGTGGACGCGAGCAACGGACACGATAGAGGATTAAACTGCACTAACCAGGGACAGCGCGTCTTTTGGAGGCCCTTTTGAAGATCAAGGGTTCGGCAATCATATGCGAAAGCCTACTGCGGGAAGGGGTAGAGGTGATATTCGGCCACCCCGGCGGGGCGATTCTCCCCTTTTACGATGCCCTCTGGGGTTACCCTCAACTCCGCCACATTCTTGTTCGCCATGAGCAGGCTGCGGCTCACGCGGCCGACGGCTACGCGAGGGTCACCGGGAAGGTTGGGGTCTGCGTTGCCACATCGGGACCAGGGGCAACTAATCTGGTCACCGGCATCATGGCAGCCAAGGCCGATTCGGTACCCATGGTGGCCATCACCGGACAGGTTGCCCGCCCCTCCCTAGGCTCCGAGGCTTTCCAAGAGTGCGACACCTGCGCCATCGTCTCTCCTTGCACCAAGGCAACCTTCATGGTTATGAACGCCCGGGACCTGCCCAACGTCATGCGGGAGGCCTTCCAGGTCGCCCGCGAAGGCCGGCCGGGGCCGGTTTTGGTCGACGTCCCCAGGGACGTTCAACTGGAAGAAGCGGAAGTCGAGTTCCCTGAAGCCTCGAAGACCGAAATACCGCCCCTATCCGACGAAACCCTGGAAGGGATTCAACAGGCAGCCCGATTGATCAACGACGCCGAGAGACCGGTGATCATCAGCGGCCACGGTATCATCGCCTCCGGGGCTTCAGCGGAGGTTCAAGCCCTGGCCGAAACCACGGGTATTCCGGTAATCACCACGTTGCTTGGCTTGAGCGGTTTCCCCGGGAACCATCCCCTGAATCTGGGAATGTTGGGAATGCACGGCATGTATTGGGCCAACATGGCGGTAGACCAGGCCGACGTGATCGTGGGCCTGGCCATGCGGTTCGACGACCGCGTTACCGGCAAAGCTTCAACGTTCGCCCCTCATGCCCGTATCATCCACTTGGACATTGAGGCCTCTCAAGTAGGCCGAAACGTGCCGGTGGAAGTACCGCTGGTGGGCGACGCCAAGACTGTCTTGCAAGCGTTGTTGCCCTTGGTAAAGGGGAAGGAACGGCCCGACTGGGTGGGCCACATCGAAGGAATGAAACGGGACCATCCCTCTTTGGCCATCCCCAGCAGCGATAAACTCCAAGCTCAGCACGTTCTCCGGGACTTGAACGAACTGATCCAGGAAAACCCTGAGACCGTCGTGGTCACCGGGGTGGGCCAGCACCAGATGTGGGCGGCCCAGTTCCTATTCTTCGACCGCTGCAACTCTTTCGTTTCGTCGGGAGGTTTGGGCACCATGGGCTACGAACTGCCTGCGGCCATGGGAGTGCAGGCCGGGCGGCCCGGCGCGCCGGTTTGGAGCATCGCGGGAGACGGCGGGTTCCAGATGACTCTGCAAGAGTTAGCGACGGTAACTGAAGAGAAGCTTCCGGTAAAGATAGCGGTGTTCAACAACGGTTATTTGGGAATGGTACGACAGTGGCAGGAGATGTTTTTCCAGAACCACCTCAAGGCGGTGCCGATACCGGGCCCCGATTATGTCAAGCTAGCCCAGGCATACGGTATTGAGGCGTTGCGGGTGGATGACCGGGAGGATGTGATGCCGGCGTTGCGCCGCGCCCAGGACCACGACGGGCCATTCTTGATCGAGTTCGTCGTGGATCCCACCACCAACCTCTATCCCATGGTGCCGCCGGGCGGGTCCTTGGCCGATACCTTAGAAGACCCTCTAACACAAAACTCCGGACAGCAGCAGGGCTAGATAGCAGTAGCGCCGCGGACCAAGTATCCGGAGCGCTACTGGATGAAGACAAAATATCCTGGGGTATGGGGCAGCCGAAGTTAAGAAGTCCTGCCTCCGCGGCGGTAAACACCAAAGAATCCGATCCCCAGAATCACTCCAAGGGCCAACGCGCCGATGGGCGCGGCAATGGCCACCATCAAGCCGATATTGACCGAGTTGCTGTCCTCGACAAACGTCAGGTCGATCCTGGCCCTGGGCTTTTCTTCCGGGGACGCCGCGCCATCCTCGCCCGGTTTTCCTTCTTGCACATCCTTGCTGCGCACCCTGCCTTGGTCTTCTAGGAATCCCACGGTTGAGTTGAAGTCGTCGGAGAACACGGGAACGGTCATAACCGCGCTCTCTTTTCCGTTGCGCAGCGACACCAGAACAGAGTCCACCACACCCCATTGGATGAGGCCACCAGCGACTTGACCGCGTCCACATGATCGGTAACGCCGTTGACCTCTATTCGCATGGAAGCCGAAGGCGGCTCGCCCGATGCCTTATCCGGAGAGAACAGAGACACGGTGATCGTTGCCAGGTCGATCCTACGCTCCAGGAAGTTCAACTGACCCTGGAACCGCTCGATGTTAGACCTGACTCTGGTAAGCTCCCGCTCGATGGTCAGGACTTCGCTCACGGTAGTCGTCCGTCCCAACAGGGACAGAAGGCTCTCCTCTTCTCGAATGGAGCTTTTCAAATGGGCTTGCAAGTCGATGAACCTCTCGGACACGTCCTCGGACCCCAGGTTCTTGCTTTGCACCTTGCCTACCAACTCGATGCGCTCCACCGCGTCGGAAAACTGGGCTTGAGGGACGCGAACGGTCATATTCGCCTGTTGGCCCTCATCAGCGCCGGAACTGTTCAGGTTCTCCAGGAACCCGCCCAGGCTATCGGCTATATCTCGTACTTGGGTGGTAGCCGCTTCCACTAGATCGACTTCTATCGACAGGAAGGCCGTGGATATGACCTTCGGCTCGGCAATTTCCAAGGCGCCAGAGGCCCCCCCGGCGGATTCCGACTCTACCTTCGCGAGAACTTGCATTTCGGAGCGCATCTCCCTCGGGGCGCCAGCGGAGCCATCGGGGCGGCGGCGACTGCTTGCTCTACTAAGCGGGAGAACCCGCCGTCATCCTGATTCGTGACCGATGATGACGGAAAACTCTCCTTGGTCCGGCCTTCGCTCGGGCTGCAAGCCAGAACGATCAGAAGGGTTAGCAACCCCAGAACTGCCAATAGCTTCCTCATTACCTCACCTCGGTCCTGTATTCTACCAATATAGACGATCATGATGTCAGAAAAGTTCCCGCCCCGATTATTCGGCTCCGAATAATTCCGGCTAGCCCACCGATCATGGTGTCAGGGGGACCCCAAAGAAACCTGGGGACAAGCCGCGGAGCATTTCCCTTGCGGAGACGCGGGGATTCGCCTAGACTCTTAAAGCCTCAAGGGAGCGATAACCGTCATTCGGCGCACCGCACTCTTGCGGGTCCAGTCCAGATCACTTGGGGACCAACCGGAGGAAATGGTGGAGAAACTTTCTATTCAGGACGCCAGTTACCGGCTAAATCTGTCTCAGGCAGACATCCGGGAATGCATACGCAACGGTGAACTGAAGGCGTCCCGTGAGGCCGGTCCATCAGGCCGGCGCTGGATGGTTGAACTGCCCGAAGAGGGCTGGCTCGATAGCTTCAGGGCATCCCTTAGCGACCTGTCAGCCAGTATTACTCCTTGGTGGTGGCCAACTGCGGCCATGAGCGGCGAGGTTCACTACGTAGAGGACATGGGAATAGAGGAGATAGAGCCTCTTTACCTGTGCGGACTAAGGGGCGAGAACGTTTGGGATGCCAAGAATCACGCCGAAGCGGCCCGGTGTCCCACTTGCTTAGAAGTTGCCAAGGAGCGCGACCTACCTCTCTGGTGACCGGGGGTTGGGGCCGTCCCGCCTAACCGCCGCCGCCTCCCGCTCCCAGCCCCGGCTCCGTCATTGCCTGCGCGTCCAGTAACCGGTCCAGGTCGGCGTCAGACAAGCTGGTCTTTTCCTTAGCCACTTCCCGTATCGTCTTTCCGGTGGCTGCCGCTTCCTTGGCTATAGCCGCCGCCGCGTCGTAGCCGATCTCCGGGGCCAAACCCGTGCCCAACATCAAACCTTTCTCCAGCATCTCCGGTCCCACCGAAGTCGCTTCGATGCCCGTAACACACTGCTCCGCGAAATTGTTTGCCGACGTGGCCAGCAGAGAGATGGACTGGAGTATGTTGTGGGCCGCCACCGGCATCATCGTGTTCAACTCAAAGTAGCTGCCGTGTCCGGCCATCGCCACCGCTTCATGGTTCCCAAAGACTTGAGCTACTACCTGAATCACTGACTCGGAGATCACCGGGTTTACTTTGCCCGGCATGATTGAACTCCCCGGTTGGACCTCGGGCACGGTGATCTCGCCGAATCCGGCCCGGGGGCCGCAGGCCATCAAGCGAATGTCGTTGGCGATCTTGTGCAGGCTGACAGCCACGGTCTTGAGGGCGCCGCTGGCTTCGACCAAGGCGTCCAAGGTACACTGGGCTTGGAAATGATTGTCCGTTTCCCGAATGCGTACCCCAGTCATCTCCGACAACAGCTTGCAGGTCCTGGCGGAAAACTCGGGATGAGTATTTACCCCGGTCCCTACGGCGGTCCCGCCCAGAGCAACCTCTTCCAGAGCATCTTGTACTCGCCCCAGACGCGTAACGCTGCTCTCCGCCTGCCCGGCGAATCCCAAGAAGACTTGTCCCATCCGGATCGGGGTTGCGTCTTGCAGATGTGTCCTTCCGGTCTTGATGACGGGCCAGAACTGGTCTGACTTGCTTTTTAGTTCCTTGCCCAGCCTCTCCAATCCGGGAATCAGGTCTTCTTTTATCGCCAACAGCGCCGCCAGATGGATGGCGGTGGGAATAACGTCATTGGACGACTGGCCCATGTTGACGTGGTCGTTGGGGTGTACCAAGCGGGAACCTAAATCCCCGCCCAGGATCTGGGAGGCCCGGTTGGCGATGACCTCGTTGGCATTGGTGTTGGTGGACGTGCCGGACCCTGTCTGAAAGATATCCAGAACAAAATGCTCGTCCAACTTGCCGTCGCTGACTTCCTGGGCGGCGGCAACGATCGCGTCGCCGGTCTTTTGATCCAGCAAACCCAAGCCCATGTTGGTCTTGGCGGCCGCTAGCTTGACCAACCCCAGCGCACGGATGAAGGAGCGGGGGAACCGCAGGTCGCTTATGGGGAAGTTCAACACCGCCCTCATGGTTGATGCGCCGTAAAGCGCGTCGGCGGGGACTTCCATGGGGCCCATGGAGTCACGCTCGACTCTGACTTTAGAATTCGCCGTGGTCATAGAAGAACCATCCTGTGACAAGATTGCTATCTGATTCTATCGGCTGGGACTGGAGTTGGATACCCTACCGGCCTTCTTTTATCCAGTCGGCTACCCGTTCGGCGATCATCAGGGTAGTCGCATTCGTGTTGGCCCGGATAACATCGGGCATGACCGAGGCGTCCACCACCCGCAGGTTTTGCATGCCGTGGACGTGACAGAACTGGTCTACCACCGCCATGGTGTCCGAAGCCTCTCCCATCTTGCAAGTCCCGGACGTATGGTGCTGGGTGTAGGCGTTGCGCAACATCCAGTCGTCCAAAGTGTCGTCGGACACCAAGTCCTCGTCGGTGGGGTTCAGGCGTTCCAACACCATCCCGCTGAACGAGGGATGCTCTGATATCTTTAGGGCTAGACGTAGGGCCTCCCGCATCCGGGCCCGGTCGCCGGGATCCGACAAATAGTCGTAGTTCAGATCGGGTTGTACGTGGGGGTCGGTGGAGGCAAGCCTCAATTGACCCGCCGAGGTGGCGTTCTGCAGGGCGCAGCTAAGGCCAAAATGGAAGTCATCGCTTTCAATTTTTACGCTGGCCGGGCGGTGCTCGCTGCTCATGAGAATGGGGGCCAACTGGAAGTCAGCCCTGGTGGGCGACCCCGGGTTACTGAAACGCAGGCCCACCTGGATGTTGGGTGCGTCTTCATCGGGAGATTCCCCAGTGCCTCGAAGGAGGATAAAGGCCGCCGGGTGGTCGCGCAGGTTCTGGCCGACTCCAGGCAGATCATGGACCAGGTTGATCCCCATTTCCGCCAGGTGCTCCGCCGGACCTACCCCGGACAGCATCAACAGTTGGGGTGATGCCACGGCGCCGCTGCTCACCACGATCTGGTCGCCATTGACGATGAATGTTTCGCCACCGCTTTCCGCCTCAACGCCTACCGCTTTCTTTCCTTCGAAGATGATGCGCCGGGCCGTAACACCGCCTCGGATAGTAACGTTCAGCCGGTGCCGCGCCAATGTGAGGTAGGTCAGCGCCGCGCTCATCCGCACACCGTCGATGTTGTTCAAAGGCCGTAATGCGATTCCGTTGGAGTCGGGATGGTTTTGGTCCGGGTCCACTGGGAACCCCATCTCCACGCAGGTAGCGTAGAAGGACTTAAAGGCCGGGAGCGTTTCCTCCAATTTGGGGCGCCTCACCGGGATGGGTCCCTCGTTGCCGTGGAAATCGTCTCCACGAAAATCCAAGTCATTTTCCAGCTTGCGGAAATAGGGGAGAACTTTGGTAAACCCCCACTCCGTGTTCCCCCATGCAGCCCAGTTGTCGTAGTCTTCGGGCACACCCCGGAAGAGCACCTGACCGTTTATTGCGCTGGAGCCGCCTGTAGCCTTGCCCCTGGGAATGACGATCGGCTCCGGTTGTAACGGTGTCGCAGTGGCCCGGTAATCCCAGCTATGTGGGCCGTAAGCCGAACGCCAAACGTTGTTGCCTTGCTTCAGGTCCACAGGCAGATTCTCGTACTCCGGATAATCCGGTCCGGCCTCCAGGAGCAGCACCGACTTGCTGCTGTCCTCCGACAGCCTGGTAGCCAGCACGCAGCCGGCTGAACCCGCCCCAACCACTATAAAGTCATATTGCACGGTTGCTCCCTCCCGGTTATGTCTTGTCCGATCGGCCCGGCCTTTGATCAGGCTACCAGATTTGCTTTAGTAACTCATCCAGTTCGGCGGCGTCTTTCACCGGGCGCACGTTACGGGTTATCCCGAAGTCGGTCATCGAGTCGACAGCGATCTGTTTGACGCCGTCTTCAGGCACGCCCACTTCCCGAAGTCTGGAAGGCATCTCCAACTGCCGGTAAGTCTCCGCCACGGCGGCGGCTGCCGCATCCGCTCCCCGCCGGTCATCCATATCCCCGTTCATCACTCCCATGATCGAGGCGAGCCTGGCCTGTCCAGCCAGGTTGAAGTCCCTGTTGAACGCGATCCCCGGAGCCGTCAGGACGGCATAGGCATCACCGTGGCTGCACTCCGGGTAGCCGCTATCCAGGGAGTGGGCCAAGGAACTGACCACCCCGAGCCCGCCGCCACCGGCTCCGCTATCCATGGCCCGGTTCATCAAGATCGCCGCGGCGCAAAGGTTGACGCGGGATCGGCCGCTTTCCTCTTGGGATTTTACCAGTTGCATGTCTCGCCGCAGGAGGCCAAGGGCCTGGATAAGATCGCCCTCGGCCAGCGGGTTGGCCTGCTCCGGCGACTGCAACGCCCCGACCACACCGCTGAAGCAGGAGGCGGCGGCGCTTAAGCATAACCAGGTTGGAGCTGTCAGCAGGGCATCTGTGTCTAAAAACACGGCCGCCGGGCGGGTTTTGGGATCGAAAAGCTCGACTCGATGCCCGGTCTCCAGGTCCAGCACCGCCGTTCCGGCGCGGGTGACCGCCGTGGTTGGGGTGGTCAACACCACTATGTTGGGAATCTTGGGTTTCATCAAGCGCGGGCTAACCGGCGGTTGGCCCGGCGGATATTGGGTGGCGTGGTCCTGGGCCCGGCCTCCTTCCGCCAGCAGGATTATGAGCGCACGGGTGGTGACCACGGCGCTGCCCCCACCCAGCGCCACGATGAGGTCGGCCTTGGCGTCTCTGGCTTGGGCAGTGGCCAGTTCCACCGATGGCAGTGGAGAACTGGCCTGAACGGCATCGAACACCCCGGCGAACTTTCCCCCCAAGGACTCTTTCACCCGGTCCAGCAGATCGGTTTTGTGGGCCACCGTCTGGCCGCAGACCACGAAAACACGCTGCGCCCGCAGGCGGTCAACCTCATCGGACAAACGTGCAATAACATTGGGTCCACCATGCACCCGGACCGGCAAAGCCACGGAACGGAAGGGTTTAGTTGTCATCAATGCCCGCCTTTTTTTTGCAGAGTTGATCATAGTTAACCGACTGGATCTAATAGACTGCCCAGCACCCCACAAACTTTACCCACGTAATAAGGAGAAGCCGAATCCCTTTCCCCACGACGGGAGAAGGTTAGGATGGGGGTAAAAATTTACGCATCAGTCAAATGTTGCACTGTATTTGGTCCGACGGTTAATCAGCAATATTGACTAGCCTAGTGTGCATTTCACAGCACGAACCACATCGCCAACCTATGTTGCCACCGGGTTGGATTTTTGGCAACAGCACCCCAGGTCCGACGCCATTTCCCAGGTTGACAGTGAAACTCGGTCGCTTATGATGTGTTGGCTATAGCCGACCTATATCTGCAGAGGTATGCCATGCCTGAGATGAGCGGCGCTCAAGCCCTGGTAGGTTCCTTGGCCCGCAACGGCGTGGAAGTGGTTTTCGCCCTTCCTGGGGTCCAGATAATGGACGCATTCGACGCCTTCTATCACGAGCCCAGCATTCGCCTGGTTCTAGCTCGCCACGAACAAGGCGTCGCTTATATGGCCGACGGATACGCCCGCACCACCGGCAAGCCCGGCGTGGGTTTGGTCGTCCCTGGGCCAGGCGCCCTCAACACCACCGCCGCTTTAGGCACCGCCTACGCCACTTCGTCACCCGTGCTTCTGGTTTCCGGCCAGATCGAAAGCTATAACCTGGGCCAGAACCGGGGGGCCTTGCATGAGATCGGCGAGTCCTTGGATGTGTTCCGACAATTGACCAAATGGTGTGCCCGAGCCGGCCGAGTGGAAGACATCCCCGGTATGGTCCAAACCGCCATGGAGCATCTGTCCACGGGCCGGCCCAGGCCGGTGGAGATCGAGATTCCCTGGGACATGCTCCCAGGTAAGGGCGATACCGAACTGCCGGAACCGGAAATCTTCGCCAAAACCTCACCCGATCCCGGTCTGATAAAAGAGGCCGCTGCTTTGCTGTCTCAGGCCCGCCGCCCCGTCATCTGGGCCGGCGGCGGAGCCCGTGAAGCCGATCTGTCCGCCGAGTTGCTGGAATTGGCCAGGTCCCTGAACGCCCCGGTTATCACCACGGCCGAAGGCAAGGGCGCCATACCCGAAGACGACCCCCACTCGTTGGGCTGCTTCGCTTACGCCCACGGCCCCGGTTACCTGGCCCTGCCTCAAGCCGACGTGATCCTGGTGATAGGAAGCCGTTTGCACTTGGCCCCCAAGGTGCCATGGGCGATCCAGCCGCATCAAAAGCTGATCCAGATCGACGCCGACCCCGAGGAGATGGGCCGCAACTACCCGACTACGGTTGGCATCAATTCCGACGGCAAACTGGGGCTAACGGCACTGCTTGCTGAGTTGGGAGGGAACACTCGGACCAGCCAGTGGTCCGAGGGCGAGATGGCGTCCATCCGCCAAGAGTCCAGCCAGCGCATCAGAGAGATGGCTCCCATGCAGACCGAGATCATCGAGACCATGCGCCGGGAACTGGACGACGACGCCATCATGGTGGCCGGTACCACGGATATCGGCTACTGGAGCCACCTGGCGTTCCCGGTCCTCAAGCCCCGCTCCTATCTTACGTCCAGCTACTTCGCTACCCTGGGTTACGCTTTTCCTACGGCCTTGGGCGCCAAGGTAGGCAACCCACATCGCCAAGTTGTGGCCACCATCGGAGACGGCGGTTTTGGATATGCTTCCAGTGAACTGGCCACAGCCGTCCAAGAAGGCATCAACCTGGTAACTTTGGTTTTTAACAACGAGATGCTGGGGGCGTCCCACATCGAGCAGCAGAACCGGTTGAAGGGACGGGTCATCGGCACCCGGTTACACAACCCCGACTTCGCCCAACTAGCCGAGGTCTACGGAGCGATGGGCATCAAGCTTGGAAGCCACCAGGAACTGGGAGATGCCTTGCGCACCGCGTTAAAGGCCGAACGCCCGGTAGTTATCGAGGTGCCCATTCCCAATCTGACGCCGCCATTCCAGATCCCCCCTCCTACCGTGGAAGGTGTAGGAGGGTAATCAACGCCGGTTAAATCGCCGTCGTCTCGACGTTCCTATGCTAGAATTGATTATCATGCCCAGGCACGAGTTATAACCGATATGGCCACCGAAACAGCCCGCATTAACCGCTACCGGTCCCAAAGCCTACGGCTATTGGATAACGCCTTGGGCGACATGCGAGGCGGACGGTGGGCCCAATCGGAAGACCTCCTGTGGGGAAGCCTGACTCTGGCGGTAAAGGCGGTGGCTCTGAGCCGAGGCCAAAGCCTCAATGACGACAAGTCGATTCGGGAATACGCCGAGCAACTGGGGCAAGAGCGGCGGGACAAGAGGATCCGGGAATCCTTCGACCGGCTGGCCGCCTTCGGCGAGTCGCTTCAGAATATCCGCGAGTCCCGGGGAAGGCTGGACCGCCTCTTTTCCATTCTCGACGACGTAGCTTCAGCGGTGGAGCAACTATGGGATCTGGTGCCTGTTGAATACGAAGATTGACCTGATCAACTTGGATTCTCCGCCGGATAACACGCCCGAACTTGCGTCGCCTGCCGACGCTACATTCCGGGGCACGGTGGCGATCCGCACCCAGGGATGCAAGCTGAACCAGGCCGACAGCGACATGTTAGCCCGGCGCTTCGCCGCGGCCGGTTACCGCCTGGTGCAGTCTCCGGCCAAAGCCGATGTCTTTGTCCTCAACACCTGCACCGTGACCTCCACCGCCGACTCCAAAGCCCGGCAGGCCCTAAGAGCCGCCGCCAGGGCGAATCCCCACGCTCTGATCGTCGCTACCGGCTGTTATGCCCAGCGGTCCAGGGATGAACTTTCCCAAGTTGAAGGCGTGTCCCTGGTGGTAGGAAACACCGAGAAAGCAGAATTGCCTGCCATGGTGACCGCTTTGCTGGAGCAAAGGAACACCGGCGCAAATAGTCACCCACGGGTTTCCTCGGCACTCGACTACTCGGTGCAACCGGCCGCCAACATACGCCGGAACCGGTCCATGGTGAAGATTCAGGAAGGTTGCGACCAGGTTTGCGCTTATTGTATCGTGCCCAAAGTCCGGGGTCGAGAACGCAGCATTCCCCCTGAGTCGCTGGTAGAGCAGATCAACCAGCGGGTTGCGGAAGGTTGCCTCGAAGTAGTCTTGACCGGGACTCAGTTGGGGACCTACGGTTTCGACATTCCGGGCGCCACGCTAACTAGGCTGCTGGAACGAATCCTGGCGGAGACCGCCGTACCGCGCTTGCGGGTATCGTCCCTCCAACCCCAGGAAATCAACCCTCGATTGTTGGAGCTTTGGCAGGACCCCCGCCTATGCCGCCACTTCCATATCCCATTGCAAAGCGGCAGCGACCGGATTCTAGAGATGATGCGCCGCCGTTATACCACCGGATTGTTCGCCGAAAAGGTGGACCTGGTCCGCAATACTGTGCCCGGTTCCGGAGTCACCGCTGACCTGATAGCCGGGTTTCCGGGAGAGACGGAAGCCGAATTTCAAGAGAGCTTGGCGTTCGCCACATCGATGGCATTCAGCGATATGCACATCTTCCCCTACTCGCCCAGGCCCGGAACCAGCGCAGTGTACCTGTCCGGGCCGGTTTCTCAGCCGGTGAAAAAAGCACGCACCACCCAATTGTTAGCTATGGCGAAAGAAGGTTTTGAAGCGTTCCGCAGTTATCAGCTGGGTCAGACCCATCCGGTCCTGTGGGAGTCGTCGACGAGACAGGACGGCGGACTCAAGTGGCGCGGTCTTACCGGCAACTACATACGAGTCTATACCCACAGCCGGAACAACTTGGGCAACACCATCACTCCGGCCCGCTTTGAGGAGTTGACGGGGGATGGTGTCCGGGTGAAAGTCCTCTAGCTAGGGCCGTTTGATAAGCACAAAAAGCAACGGCTGCCGATCAAGGCTTCTTCAAGCCCGGTAGGCAGCCGCAAAATCCGTGGTAAGAGCCCGTAAGGGCCGCGAGAGGTTTACAGTTCGACGGGACGCAGGTATCCGGTGTCTGCCTTCCGTTCCAGGTAGCCTGCCCTCACGTCATGGCCGTGGGAGAAGACCAGCAACCATCCCTGCTTCTCGGCCTCAGCGAGCAGGTCCCGCTTCCGCTCCAAGGTAGTCTCCGGAGAGTTGTCGAACGCCGAAATGACTCCCAGATTCAGATGGTGCGGCGTGGGCACGATGTCCCCCAGGAACACTATCCTCTCGCCGCCATGGTTGACCATGACTATCTGGTGGCCCTTGGCGTGACCGTCGGTGACGATAACGTTCAGGCCGGGCATGATTTCACAGTCGCCGTCTAGGAGCTCCAATTGACCGCGCTCTTCGATGGGAAGAAAGTTGTCTGCCCGATTGGTAACGTGGCACCGCTCGTTGGGGTTGCAGGCCTCGTCCCAGCAGGCCTCTTGAACGTAGTAAGTGGCTTTGGGGAAGGTGGGCACAATGTTCCCCGCCCGGTCCAACCGGGTGCATCCGCCGCTGTGATCGAAATGAAGATGAGTAAGCACCACGGCATTTATGTCTTTGGGGCCCAAACCCATACTCTTTAAGCCTTTGAGTAAGCGGCTGGGCACCAGGCCCAGGGTTTCCTTGTCATTCTCGGCGTCTTTAGTGCCGACTCCGGTGTCCACCAGGATGTTCTGCCCGCTGATCTGAAGAAGCAGACAATTGAGACCCAGTGTCATGCGGTTTTTTCTGTCCGTCACCACACTGTTCTCCCAGGCCATCTTGGGCACTTGCCCGAACATGGAACCGCCGTCCAGTTTGATAACTCCGTCGCTAAGAACCTTTACAGCTGTCGACATCATCTTTACACCCAATCCCCTTCTGCGAAATTATTTTAGAATTCGCTCCCCGCCGATGCCGTCCCTTTCTAGAATGAGGAAAAAACAAATATAACAATGATTACTTATCTACTAAAACTGAGGGCGACCTAACCCGGTTTACCAGGAACGCCGTTGGCTGGGGCCCGCGATACTTAGACGGGTTTTAATACTTTTCCCAAAAAATATATGTGTTTTAATTCTTGCCTTCACCCCCTATCCGCAACATCATCCACCCCAAACACACACCCCTTCCCCAAGCTATTGTAGTAATAAACTCTATTACTTGTTGCTTGTCAAGGGGATTTTGTTCGAATATTAAACTGAATTCCAAAATAATATAAAAATCTAGACAGAACTAGGCGTAACTTTATTTTTTATGCCATTTTACCTTGATGCCCAGGCCACTCCCTTCGCCGTTTCGGGCGTCCCCTTTTTATACTGGGCCGGGACCCGGAACCTGATGCTATACTACCAGCCAGCGAAGCACGGCTGGATCCCCGGATATGCCGTATCATTCAGCGCGAACACCAACAAGCACCGGGAGGGGGGCCAAAATCATGGACGAACAAAGGGCGCTGACCGCCCATCTACTACGGCGGGCTGGTTTCGGAGCTACTCCCCAGGAGTTAGATGACTACCTGGAACTGGGCTACGAGGCCACGGTCGAGAAGCTGCTACACCCTGACCAAGCCTCACTCCTGGATGACGATGTGGTCCGGCGCTACCACATCGACCAAAACAGCCTGATGCTCATCGAAAGCTCCCAAGCTTACTGGCTATATCGCATGATCAACACGCCTTTCCCCCTGCAAGAGAAGATCACCCTCTTTTGGCATGGTCTGTTCGCCACCGCGTACGGTAAGCTCAATCACGCCAAGGGCATGGTCAACCAGACCAATATATTTCGCCGCGGTGGTCTCGGCTCCTTCCGAACCCTATTGCTGGAACTGGCCAGAGACCCGGCGATGATCTTTTGGCTGGATAACAAGGACAACCACAAAGAGGCCCCCAACGAAAACTTTGGGCGGGAGTTGCTGGAATTGTTCTCCATGGGCATCGGCAACTACACCGAGGACGATGTCAAATCCTGCGCCCGGGCCTTCACCGGTTGGACGATCGCCAATGCCGAGTACATGAGCATACGGGCCTCGCGGGACTCCATCTGGCCCCACGGCCGGCTAGACTGGCAATTTGTTTACGACCCCGAAGACCACGACGACACCTCAAAGACCTTTTTGGGACAGACCGGCCGGTTCAACGGGGAAGACGTCATCGATATAATCTGCGCCCAGCCGGCGTGTGCCTGGTTCGTCGCCAGCAAACTTTACAATTTCTTCGTCTCAGATACTCCCGACGAAGCAGCGATACAAATCCTGGCCGACGAGTTCCAACGGTCTCACGGAAACATAGAATCGGTGCTACGGACCATGTTTCTTTCCGGTTTCTTCCGCTCGGAACAGGTCCGCTTCGCCCGGGTCAAGAGCCCGGCGGAAATGGTAGCGGGGACCGCACGGTTGGCCGGAAGCCACCGCAGCACCGATTGGAGCATCGTCGGCCTGGCCATGGACGCCAACTTCATGGGCCAGGAAATCTTAAACCCGCCTTCGGTTGAAGGCTGGCACACCGGTACTGAGTGGATCGATACCGGCAGCCTCGTGGAAAGGATAAACTCGGCGGCTCAAGAGGTCGGAAACGCCGGCCAACCCGGAGTCAAAGAGATCATCCGCCGCATGCGGGATGGTCAGGACGTTCTATCTCCCCAGGATTTCGTGGACCGTTGCCTGGACCTGGCCGGAGGCGTGAAAGTGACGGAAGCCACGAACCGCCATCTGACCGGCTACGCGGCATCCCAAGGCGACCTGCGCTTCGACCGCGACGATTTGGTAGCCTGCTCCGAGCAGAGAGTGGCCGACATGCTGCAACTGATCGTCGCTACCCGGGAATACCAACTGGCATAGAGGAGCTATCGGCGGTCACCAGTCACCTATCAGGGGCCGGAACGGTCCGAACTGCTGATAGCTGAAAGCTGATGGCTGATTGCTATCGAAAATGACCGCTACTTCCAGCTTCGCATACAGCCACACCGTCGGGTTCCTAGCCAACACGGGACGGGGCTTCAACAATCCGGTGGACGTGGCTTTGGATTCCCAGGGCATACTTTACGTGCTGAACCGGGCCGGACCGGAAACGGCGCTTCGCTTACCCTACAAACGGGTGGTCAAGTGCACCGTAGACGAAGAGTACTTGGGAGAATTCGGGACCGGCGGCACCGGCGACGGTCAGTTCTGGTGGCCCAGCGCCCTGGCCTTCGATAGCGAAGACCGTTTTTATGTGGCCGACGAAGCCCTGCAACGTGTTTCCATATTTACCAAAGCGGGTGAACTGCTGGGGCAGTGGGGTAGCCACGGGTCCCAGGACGGGCAACTGGACCGTCCTTCGGCCATGGCCTTCGACTCAGAAGACAACATGTACCTGACCGACTCCTTGAACCACCGGGTCCAGAAGTTCAGCAAGGATGGCACATTCCTAGGCAAATGGGGGGAGGCGGGGGACGGCCCAGGCCAGTTCAACATGCCCTGGGGTGTCGCCCTGGACAGCAACGGAGACGTTTACGTGTCCGACTGGCGCAACGACCGGGTGCAAAAGTTCGACCCGTCAGGACGCTATCTGGCCCAATGGGGTAGCTCCGGCGACGGGGAAGGACAGTTCAAACGCCCGTCGGGCCTGGCCGTGGACCCGGACGGAAACATCTACGTTTGCGACTGGGGCAATGAGCGGGTCCAGGTATTGAGTCCTTCAGGACAGGTTCTCGCCTGTTTCCGGGGCGACTCGGTGACCTCTACCTGGGCCTCCTCCTACTTCGAGGCCAACCCTGACGAAGGGGCGGCCCGACTGGCGGCCGATCTAGAGCCGCAAATTAACCCCCGAAGCGACCACCACCGGGAAACGTCGGCCAACGTGGAGAAACTGCTATGGGGTCCGACATCCGTCAAGCTAGACGGTCAGGGACGGATCTACATAGTGGACAGCCTGCGGCACCGGCTGCAGATTTACCGGCTAGGAAGTTAGGCCGCCCGGGCGGTATCTTTCCCAAGTCTTTGAGCGAGTCTCTAATTGGCTGCTCATACTTTGTGAGAATGGATTGAAGTGAGGGGTTTCACCCCCGTCCCTTCGGCTACGCTCAGGGCAGGCTCTAACCTTCCCCCGTCGGAGGGGAAGGAATCAGTCCTCGCCCTCTTTATGGAGAGAGTTAGAGAGGGGGTTGTCCCACACCGCTGATTTTGCCGCTCTAACCCTGCTTGCCCGCCTGCTCGATCCGCGCCCAACTGTCGCGTAGGGGAACGGTGCGGTTGAACACCAGGTTTCCGTTGGTGGAATCAACCGTGTCGACGCAGAAATATCCTTGCCGTTCAAACTGGTACCGGCTGCCCCGGACTGCCCCAGCCAAGCTAGGTTCGACTTTGCATGAGGTCAATACTGTAAGGGAGTCCGGGTTCAAGTCGCTCTTGTAATCGGCGTCGTCATCCTCGCCGCTGCCGGGTTCCGGGGTGACAAACAAATGCTCGTACAGGCGCACCTCGGCATCCACCGCATGGGCGGCGGACACCCAATGCAAAGTAGCCTGCACCCGGCGTCCATCGGGCGATGAGCCGCCCAGGGACTCGGGGTCGTAGGTGCAGTGCAGTTCCACCACCTCCCCGGTCGTCTCGTCCTTAACCACACTGACGCAGGTGATGTAGCAGGCGTAGCGCAATCGCACCTCGCGCCCCGGCGACAGACGGTAAAAGCGGCGGGGCGGGTCTTCGCGAAAGTCATCTTGTTCGACGTAAATGACTCGGGAAAAGGGGACTTTTCGTGACCCCATCGACGGGTCCTCGGGGTTGTTAACCGCCTCAAACTCCTGGGTCTGATCCTCGGGGTAATTGTCGATGACCACCCGAAGAGGATTCAACACAGCCATTACACGAGGAGACGTCTGGTTCAAATCTTCCCGAACGCTATGCTCCAACAACGCTAGATCAACTATGGAGTTCCGCTTTGCTACGCCGATTCGATCGCAAAAGTTTCTGATCGAGAGTGGAGTGTAGCCACGCCGGCGCAACCCAGACAACGTGGGCATGCGAGGGTCGTTCCAACCGGTGACATAGCCCTCCTCCACCAATTCACGCAGCCTCCGCTTGCTTAACGTTGTGTAGCTGATGTTGAGTCGCGCGAATTCGATCTGCTGCGGGTGGTACACGTCCAGTTCGTCCAGAAACCAGTCGTATAGCGGCCGGTGGTCCTCAAATTCAAGGGTGCACACAGAGTGAGTGATCCTCTCGATGGAATCCGATTGGCCGTGGGCGAAATCGTAAGTCGGATAGATACACCATTGGGCGCCCGTCCGGTGATGCTCCGTGTTCAATATCCGGTATAGCACCGGGTCACGCAGATTCACGTTGGGCGAGGCCATGTCAATCTTGGCCCGCAACACCCTTGCTCCGTCCTCGAACTCTCCGTCCCGCATCTGCTGGAACAGGTCCATGCTCTCCTCGATGGAGCGTTCACGGTGAGGGCTGTTTCTGCCCGGCTCGGTCAAGGTCCCCCGGTACTCTCTCATCTCCAGGGCGCTGAGGTCGCAGACGTAGGCCTTGCCTTCTTTGATCAACTGGACAGCATAATCGAATAACTGTTCAAAATAGTCCGAGGCGTAGTACAGATGGTCGCCCCAATCCCAGCCCAACCAGCGCACGTCCTCCATGATGGAGTCGACGTACTCAACGTCCTCTCTGGCCGGATTAGTATCGTCGAAACGCAGGTGGCAGATACCGCCTTCGTGCTCGGCTGCCAGGCCGAAGTTTAGGCAGATGGACTTGGCATGGCCGATGTGCAGATATCCGTTGGGTTCCGGAGGGAATCGGGTGACAACCCGGCCATCGTACTTGCCGGAACGGTTGTCATCTTCGACGATGTTGCGGATGAAGTCCGAGGAAGGTACTGGATCGGGGGTGCTCATAGGCATTGTCCTCGATATTGATTAAATAAGATTGGCGCTAGCCAGCCGTTCGACCGCCCACTCCATCCGCCGCAACACCCGTTCCCGGCCCAGCACTTCCATAGTTTCAAACAAGGGAGGAGTTGCCGTCCTCCCGGTTACCGCCGTCCGCAAAGCGCCAAAGAACTGCCTCGGCGAGACGCCGATCTCCAAACCTGTTGCCCTCAGCAACTCCTCAAGGGATTCATGGTCAAAGGTGGAGGCAGAGTTCAACGTCGCTAGGGCCGACTTTAGGGCGTCCAGGGTGCCTTGGGGCTCCATCCCTTTTTGAATCAGGCTGGAGGGATCATATTCGGGTTGCTCTTCGAAGAAATACAAAGTGGAGTCGGCCGCGGTTTCCATCAGCTTGATCCGCTCTTGTATCAGAGGCGCGATACTATCCAGATAGTCGCGGTCCACCGGCACCAATTCTTTCGGCAGGTCTCTCTCTAGGAAGGGGAGCATGTTCCCAGCCAACTCTTTGGGAGACATCTCTCGAATATAGACGCCGCTCATCCATTCCAGCTTGTCCTGGTCGAAGATGGCCGCGGACTTGGTCACCCGGTCCAGAGTGAAGTTGTCCTTGATCATATCCAGGGACATGACCTCGGTCTTGTCATCCAGCGACCAGCCCAGCAGCACCATGAAATTGATCAGCGCGCCGGGTAGAAATCCCTTATCCCGGTATTCCGACACCGCCGTGGCCCCGTGGCGCTTGGACAACTTGGACCGGTCTGGGCCTAGAATCATGGGAAGGTGGGCGAACTGGGGCGGCTCAAAACCCAGGGCGTCGAACAATTGCAGATGCCTGGGAGTGCTGGGGAGCCACTCTTCGGCCCGCATTATGTGGCTGATCTCCATGAAATGGTCGTCGGCCACCACCGCCAAGTGGTACGTGGGGAAGCCGTCGGACTTGAGGATGATAAAGTCTTCCTGCAGGTCGTTCTGCCATTCCACGTCGCCTCGGATCAGATCGTGGACCCTGGTAACTCCCTCGGTGGGCATCCCAAACCGAACCACTGGCGGGCCAGTCGCGGCTTCGGCATCGCTCCGCTGCCGCTCGGTCATCTCCCGGCATTGGCAGGCATGGCTGGTGGCGAACCCTTGCTCCCGGCGCTCCCGCCTCATCTGTTCCAACTTCTCCCGGCTGCAGTAGCAGCGGTAAGCGCGGCCTTGACCGACGAGCTTTCCCGCCAGATCCTGGTAGATGCTTAGGCGTTCCGACTGTACATAGGGCGCGTATGGACCGCCCACCCGAGGGCCTTCATCCCATTGGATGTTCAGCCATTCCAGGCTGTCCAGGACGGCGTCCACCGCGCCGGGCACCAGCCGCTCCTGATCGGTGTCCTCCACACGAACGATGAACTTGCCACCGTGGTGCCGGGCGAACAACCAATTGAACAATGCGGTACGGACATTGCCGATATGAGGTTCGCCGGTGGGACTAGGGGCGTATCTAACTCTGACGTTTTCGGCCAAGTTGGCCCTCCGTTCACGATAGATTCCATTGTAGCGAGGATATCCTCACCCATCAACAACAAAGCCCCCTTTCGTAAAGGGGGTTGGGGAATTTCGCCACTCTTCCACCGCAAACCAAGTTTCGTCAGTCGCTACGGCCCATCACGATGACGGTGGTATGGCGGGGCAAGTAGTGCTGCTGTGGCTCCAACGTTTTTTCTAGGGCACGGAGTAAATCCCCCCAACCCCCTTTACCAAAGGGGGGCTTTAGCTGATTCCACCCTTAATTCATCCTCTGAACACAAGGGTTTAGAACTTGTCCAACGTGGCTGGCAGCAACCCCCCCTTTCGTAAAGGGGGTTGGGGGATTTCGTCCCCTTTCCCGCAACAAACTGAGATTCGTCAGTCGATGCAGTCCATCACGATGGCGGAGGGTATGGGAGACGGGGCTTTAACCGGTTCCCGACCTCAAATCATCCAATACCCCCGCCAATTCGGGGGGCAGATCGGCCCGGAACTCCAACGCTTCTCCGGTCCTGGGATGTTGGAACCCCAACAGGTTGGCGTGCAGAAAGTGCCGGTCTAAGAGAGGGCTGGCTTTGCCGTATACTCCGTCGCCTAGCAGCGGGTGTCCCAGATGGGCCAAGTGGACCCTGATCTGATGGGTTCGGCCGGTCTCTAGAGCCAATTCCAACAGGCTATGTCCAGACGGATTTCCCAGGACGCGGTACCGGGTGCGGGATTCCCGCCCTCCAGCCACCACGGCCATCCGTTTACGGTGCCGCGGGTCCCGGGCGATGGGCTGGTCGATGATTCCGGAGTCCGGGGACACGACGCCGGTGGTCAGGGCCATGTAACCTTTGGTTACCCGGCGGTCTTTTATCTGATTGGAGAGTTCCTGGTGGGCGTAGTGGTTCTTGGCGACCATCATCAATCCAGAAGTATCTTTGTCCAACCGGTGGACGATGCCCGGCCGGATTTCGCCGCCAACCCCCTGAATGTCGGGGCATCGGGCCAGTAATCCATTCACCAATGTTTGGTCGGGGTGCCCTGGACCGGGGTGCACCGAAAGACCGGCGGGTTTATCGATGACAACTATGTCGCTGTCCTGGTATACCAGGGTCAGCGGCATCCACTGCGGCACCACATCGGTTACCCGAGGCGGCGGAATGGTAAGAGAAACCAGATCCCCGGAGCGAACCTTTTGGGCCGGTTTGGCGGATCGCCCGTTGAGAAGGACCTGGCCTTGCACGATTAATCGATGCAATTGAGCCCGTGTGAGTTGAGTATCCTGAAGGGCCAAAAACTGGTCCAACCGCACCTGTCCCGCTTCGACTTTGAACTCTCTATGGGAATCCCGAGCAGTCCCGATCGACGCAGTCATTCCGGCCTTTCGCCTGGGCCAAGATTCGAAGGGCTGGCTGCTCCAGCTTCCTCGTTTTCCGTGAGTCCAGAGTGCTGCCCATCTTCATCTTGCGATATAGGCGGTTCCACGTGAGCCGTTGCGTCCGGTGTGTCCACATACCGATAAGAATGGGTAGCCTCGAAGTCCGGTCCGCCGCGGTAAACAGCGTCCGGATCAGATCCAGATGCCGCAGGATGCGTTGAGATTTCAGACGACGGCTTATGAGTGTCAATCACTTGTTCGATCCGTTCTTTAACGCCGCAGGTAGAGCAACGCCATCCCCACGTCACCGGCTCCATGACCCCGTCGCAGACTGGGCACCACGATGACTGACGTTGATCCATCAGAGCAGACCGGGCAGCCTCCGCAATTTCTTCTGCCTGCCTGCCACGTCCAAAGCGTTCCCACGGTATGCCATGGAGCCAAAATAGCAGCAACAGACCAGTCACGATCGAGGAATCCGCGACGTTGAACACGGGCCACGGGCCAATGTCGACAAAGTCGGTAACGTGTCCCTGGAGCAAGCGGTCCAGAAGATTACCGGCAGCCCCGCCCATCTGGAGACCCAAACTAAGCCGCAGCAGATTCGTAGCGGGTCGAAGATTACGGTAAAGCAGCGCCAGAATGATGATGCCCAAGAAGGCCACCAGGATCAACGCGGTGTTTTGGTCAGGGAAGAGACCGAAGGCGCTGCCCGTGTTTTGGGTGTGGGTGATCCGGATGAATCCGTACCGGGGGAATGACTCGCCAAAATCCAGAAATGCCCGGGCCAAGTACTTGGTGAACTGATCCGCGAGAAAAATCAGGGCGGCCAACTGGAGGAGGACTAGGTCCTTGTACATCGCCGGCGGCCCGGTTGCCTCCGGGCCGGGAAGATCTCCGTTCGATGCCATGGAGATTTACTTCAAGTGCTCGGAAAAGTGCTTGACGACCTCTGGAATCATCTCATTCTCATGGCCGGCCCAGAAATGATCGGCCCCAGCCACGATGCTAACTACGGGTTTTCGGGAAAAAGCGCCCAGCACGGAGTCCAATTGATCCGACTGCACCAGCTTATCCCGGTCGCCGGTTATGATGAACGTCGGCTGTTTCCCTTTCTTCAGCGGCGTGCTCTCCACGGCCCGCAGCGGCGGCGAGATCAATGCGATCGCCTTGACTTTCTTGTGCAATGAGGCGCTGCCGAGGACCACCGATGAGCCAAAAGAGTACCCGGCGAGCCCGATCTTTTTCGAATCTACACCGGGCCAGGCTCTCATCAGGTCAAGGGCCGCCAGGACTTCCTGGCTTTCCTGCTCACCCTTGGAGTGCTCCCCTTCACTGTTGCCAACTCCCCGGAAGTTGAAACGGAGAGTGACGAAGCCTCGCTCCACCAGCGCGTGGGACACGGCTAGGACAACATTGTTATCCATGTTGCCGCCGAACAAGGGATGGGGATGGCAGATGACAACTCCTGGCAAGGAGCTTATCTCCTGCTCGGGTTGGGCCATTACGCCCTCAAAAGTCAATCCCTTGGTTTTGAACGATACGGCACTCTGGCGCACGGCTTCCTTCCTCCTGTTTGCTAACACCATCTTAGGAGAGCTTGTAGAGTTTAGCAAGGAAGCCGACAGCTATCAGCGGTCAGCCTTCAGCGATCAGGAGACCATCCGGCGTGGAACCCGGACCGGTTTTTCGAATGCCTGTGAAAGGTAGGTAGCCAATAGCTGAGCACTGAAAGCTGACGGCTGAACGCTGGCCTGCTGATAGCTGAAAGCTTTTTTTGATAGAATACCGCTTATCCCGAAGAACTTAGGAGTCTCCATGGACGTTATTGATCTGCGTAGCGACACCCTAACCCAACCCACCGAGGAGATGCGCCAAGCCATGGCCAACGCCGAAGTGGGCGATGACGTATACGGCGAAGACCCTAGCGTAAACAAACTTCAAGAGCGGGCGGCGGAGATGTTAGGCAAAGAGGCCGGCCTGCTGATGGCCAGCGGCACCATGAGCAACTTGGTGGCTGCGCTGACCTATTGCCATCGGGGCGATGAGATCGTCATGGGCGACCAGGCCCATATGTTCTGGAACGAGGCCGGCGGCGCGTCGGCTCTAGCCGGAGCCCAGATCAGACTGATACCCAATGATGATCAGGGACGCATCGACCCTGCCGACCTGGAGGCCGCTATTCGTCCACCGGGCAATGTGCACACGTCTCCCACCACCATGGTCTGCTTGGAAAATACCCATAACCGGTGCAGCGGCGGCGTTCTGACTCCGGAGGATACCGCCAAGATAGGCCAAGTCGCCCACGCCGCCGGAGCCAGCGTCCACCTGGACGGCGCCCGTCTCTTCAACGCCGCAGTGGCTTTGGAAGTTCCCGCGAAAGAATTGGTCAAGGACGTGGACGACGTAAGTTTCTGCCTATCCAAGGCCCTGAGTTGCCCGGTGGGTTCGGTTCTCTGCGGGACGCGAGAGTTCATCGACCGGGCCAACAAGTGGCGGAAGATGGTCGGTGGCGGCATGCGGCAGGCAGGCGTTCTGGCAGCCGCGGGACTGGTGGCTTTGGATAGCATGATCGACCGTTTGGCCGACGACCACGCCAACGCCCGCCGGTTAGCCCAAGGCCTGGCCAACATCGACGGACTGACCGTTGACCCGGACAGCATCCACACCAACATCGTGATATTTGAAGTGGACCCATCCCTGGGCCCCTCTGCCAAGCTGATCGGCGCTTTGGGCGCCGAAGACGTCAAGGTTTCCTCACCAAGCCCAACAGCGATCCGAATGGTTACCCACCGGCACATCTCCAGCGAAGATGTGGAGGAAACTCTGAGCCGAACTTCCAAGGCGGTCAGGGCATTGCGCTGAGCTCTCAGCGGTCAGCATTCAGCCATCAGGAAAGGACCCGATCAGGCTATCGCCAAGACGCAAATATCCGTATAAAGGGGGAATACTATGGCAGCAGGAGATTATCTAGGCCAGTACGCCGAGGGCTGGACCAAGGGTGACGCCCAGATCATAACGGGGTCTCTGGCCGACAACTACCAGTTGGATGATCCCAACGCCGGGATGATTAACAAACAGGGCTTCGCCGAGTACCTGTCGGGAATGTGGCAAGTTGTCGAAGGTATACGTGGCAAGACCAGCGACCCGTTGCTTGATATCACGGAAGTGGTCACCCAGGAAGACCAAGGGGTAATCACCGCCTGGGTCTGGTGGACAGTCCCCGGTACGCCGATACAGGGCAGCGGCCTGATCAAGGTGGGCGACCAGGGCGTGCTCTCGGAGCGGCTTTGCTACTATACCAAGTTGCCCGAGGCATAGCCGGGCGATGGCCTCGATCGGAACATCGAATCAGGTTTGCTCGCCTTGACATGCCCCCTTGACGACTGTCCGCGGATCGCTCGCAGGGAGAGCTGATGTGCCTAGCATAGAGTTGGACAAAACCACCACCGCCCTGCTCATCGCCGACTTCTACGTGGAGATGATGGGGTCGCTGCCCCACGCGGTGGACCGCAAGGTTGTGGACAAAACTCGGGCCTTGCAGCGGGCGGCGCGGGACGCAGGGATCTTGGTCTGCTACTCGGCCACCGTGTTCCGGCCGGGATACCTGGAGATCAGCGCACGCAACAAGACGTTCAGCCAGCGGAAAAACTCGGGACAAGAGGCGGTCAGCGACCCGGTGCAACTGATCCACCCGTCGGTCAAGCCCCTGCCCGGCGAGGTGGTGGTGGGCAAGCACCGGGTCAACGCTCTGTTCGGCACCGACCTGGACATGGTGTTGCGGTCCAACAATATCGAGACCCTGGTCATCCTAGGTTATGCCACCAGCGGCGTGGTCCTCTCCACGGTGCGCTACGCCGCCGACCTAGATTACCGGCTACTGGTGGTGGAAGACTGCTGCTCCGACCAGGACCCGGAGGTCCACGACTTCCTCACCCAGCGAATCTTCCCCCGCCAAACGGATGTGGTCGGATCTGAAGATGTGATTAGTGCGCTGAGTACCGGGTAATCTGTGTTCGGACTATTCCAAGAGCCAAATGGACATCGGCGGCACCGAGTAGGGGCGGGTTTGAAACCCGCCCCTACTCACGCGATACCAGCTTTAGACCTAAATAGTTGCGTTTCCGGTGTGGCAAATACTGATGCTTAGACGCCTGAGTCCTGCTTGTCCCCATCACCCCACCACTCCTTCATTCTTTTGCTGATCTCTTTCTCGGTCCCCTCCTCCGTCGGTTGGTAATACCGGCGGTCCTTCAATGAGGGAGGCAGGAAATCCTGCTCGACAAAGTGTCCCGGATGGTCGTGGGCGTACTGGTAGTCCTTGCCGTAGCCCATGTTGCGCATCAAACCGGTGACGGCGTTACGCAGATGCAGGGGGACGGGCTCGCCAGCCCGTTTACGCACGTCATCCAGCGCCTGTTCCAAGGCCATGTAGGCCGAGTTGCTCTTGGGGGCGGTGGCCAGGTACACCGTAGCTTCCGCCAGGGGGATTCGCGCTTCGGGCATGCCCAGGAAGTGGACGGCTTGCTGGGCCGCCACGGCCAACGCCAAGGCTTCCGGTTGGGCCAGTCCGATATCCTCGGCAGCCAAGATGACCAATCTGCGGGCGATGAACAGCGGGTCCTCTCCCGACTCGATCATCCGCGCCAGCCAATATAACGCCCCGTCAGGAGAAGACCCGCGCACCGACTTGATGAAAGCAGAGATCGTGTCGTAGTGCCCCTCCCCGGCTTTGTCATACAAGGGAGGGCGGCGCTGCAAGGCATCGGAGATCGTTTCGAGGTCGATCGTGGTCGCGTCTTCTACGCCGGACGTGGCGAAGGCGGCGGTCTCCAATGCGTTCAAAGCTACCCGGGCGTCACCGTTGGCCATGTCTACCAAGTGTTCCAGCGCCGGTTGTTCCAGCTCTAAACCTAGTTCGCCCAAACCCCTTTGGGGTTCGGACAAGGCCCGTTGGACGATCTTTTCCACCTCTTCGGGAGTCAATAATTGAAGGGCGAACACCCGGCACCGGGACAGCAAGGGAGCGTTGACTTCAAAAGATGGGTTCTCCGTGGTCGCTCCGATAAAGGTCACGGTGCCGTCTTCCACATGGGGAAGGATCACGTCTTGCTGCGACTTGTTGAATCGGTGAATCTCGTCGACGAACAGAATGGTCTTTTCCTGGTGCATCCCCAGGCGGTCCCGTGCCTCCGCGACGATGCGCCTCAAGTCGGCCACTCCGGAGGTGACGGCGCTGACGGATTGGAAAGAGGCTTGAGTGACGCCCGAGATCAACCGGGCCAGGGTAGTTTTGCCGCTGCCCGGCGGTCCCCATAGGATAATGGATGGCAGCCGGTCGGCCTGGATAGCCCGCCGCAGCACCCGGTCCACGCCAACCACGTGCTCTTGGCCGACAAACTCATCGAACGTCCGGGGGCGCATCCGGTCCGCCAGCGGTGCGTTCTTAGCCATCTGCCTTTGGGCTTGGTGTTCGAACAAGGACATTGGTTACCCTAGCTTTCAGCTATCAGCGTTCAGCCGTCAGCATTTTTGATGTCATCCAAAAAAACCGGCATGGGCTTCAGGAATTTCACCGGTCTCCTGATAGCTGAAAGCTGACCGCTACCCAAAATGAGGCATCACCTCTTCAGCAAAGAGGCGCATGGATTTTTCCACTTCATTGTGGGGAAGCATGCCACCGGTGTTGAACCAGCACATGAACTCTTGGTTCTGATACCTACCGCCCAACGATCTCAGCTTCTCCACGACCTGGTCCGGGTCTCCGATGGCGGCAAAGTCATCGTACACCCGGTCGTACGTCAGTTCGGAGATACCCCTAAGCGACCGTGTCCGGTTGGCCCGGATCAGGCCCAGATAGTTGTCAAAGCTGGCCTGGGGCATGCCTTTGGCCTTGCTCTTGTCCTTGGTGACGTACACCGGAACGTTCACGTTGACCTTTACCTTGGCCGGGTCGTGACCATGTTCGCCCAATGCTTCCCGGTACACCGCCAGACCGTCCAGTGCCCCCTGAACGGAAACAACTAACGGCGCTACCAGGATGTTGTGTCCCAAAGAACCAACGATACCGAAAGTGTCCGCACTATTGGAAGCGATGTACACCGGAGGATGGGGATCTTGCAGCGGTTTGGGCGTGATCCTCAGATCCTGGGCTTGAAAATACTCGCCTTCGTAGGAAAGCTTGTCGCAGGTCCAGGCTTTCAGAACAAAGTCCAAGGCTTCTAGGAATCTTTCCCGTCCCTCGGCTATGTCGACGCCGTAGCCTGCGAACTGGCGGGGATTGGAGCCCCTGCCGATACCGAAGATGGCCCGTCCGCCGGAAATAACATCCAGTGTCGCGGCCTCTTCCGCTAATCGCACCGGATTATGTAAAGGCATCAGATTGACGGCGGTGCCCACCTTTATCCGCTTGGTTGTTTGGGCGATAGCCGAGGCCACCAGGAGTGGCGCCGGCATGATGGAAAATTCCGGATTGAAGTGCAGTTCGGCCAGCCACACGGAGTCGAAACCCAATTCGTCGGCTAGTTGGGACTGGGCGATGGTGTCGGAATACCGCTGTGACGGTGACTGATCTTCCGAGCAAGGCAACTGGTAGAAGACGCCAAATTCCACGGATACACTCCTTTGGGTTGAAGGCTATCAGCTATCGGTTCTCCTGAACGCTGATAGCCGAAAGCTGCTTGCTATAACGGTATATTGCCGTGTTTCTTGGCCGGCAGTGTATCCCGCTTGTTTTGCAGCATCTCCAAGGCTCGGATCAAGCGGGGCCTCGTTTCTGACGGATCGATGATGTCGTCCACGTAACCCCGGCTAGCCGCCACGTAAGGATTGGTGAACTTTTCCTGGTAGTCGGCCACCAACTCCTTCCTGGTCTGGTCAGGGTCTTCGGCGCTGGATATCTCCCCCCGGTGAATTATGTTAACCGCGCCCTCGGCGCCCATCACGGCAATCTCCGCCGATGGCCAAACGAAGTTGACATCAGATCTCAGGTGCTTGCTGCTCATCACGATGTAAGCCCCGCCGTAGGCCTTCCGTATGATGACGCTAACCTTGGGAACCGTAGCCTCAGCATAGGCGTAGATCAGTTTTGCGCCGTGGCGGATGATGCCGCCGTGCTCCTGATCTACGCCCGGCATGAATCCGGGAACATCAACCAATGTCACCAGGGGGATGTTGAAGCAGTCGCAAAACCGGACGAACCGGGCTGCTTTGTTGGAAGCGTCGATGTCCAAGACTCCGGCCAGATGTTGGGGCTGATTGCCGATGATGCCCACCGTGCGGCCGTCGAGGCGGCTCAAGCCCACCAAGATGTTGGGAGCGAAACTTTGATGGACCTCCATGAACTCCTCGTCATCGACGATCCGATAGATAATGTCCCGCATGTCGTAGGGCCGGTTAGCGTCATCCGGAACCAATTGGGCAAGGTCCGGGTCAGTCCGGCCTGCCCCATCGCCGGTGACTACAAGGGGTGAATCGTCCAGATTATTGCCGGGGAGGAAACCTAACAGCCGCCGCACTTCGGCCAGACACTCTTCCTCGGTTTCATAAACGAATTGGGCCACGCCGCTGCGGGTGGCATGGGAAGCCGCTCCGCCCAGCTCCTCGTGGGTAACATCCTCGCCGGTAACCGCTTTGATCACGTCCGGTCCCGTGATGTACATCTGACCGGTGCCGCTGACCATAAACACAAAATCGGTTATGGCCGGAGAGTATACTGCCCCTCCCGCTGCCGGTCCCACGATCACCGAGATTTGGGGTATCACCCCGGAGAACAGGGTATTACGCAGGAAGATATCCCCGTAGGCGGCCAGGCTGGTGACCCCTTCCTGGATCCGCGCGCCCCCGGAGTCATTCAGACCTACCAGCGGACAGCCGGTCTTGGCCGCCAGGTCCATAACTTTACAGATCTTCTGGCTCACCACTTCGGACAAAGAGCCCCCGAACACGGTGAAGTCCTGGGCGAAGGCGAAGACTTGCCGGCCGTCGACCCGGCCATATCCGGTGACCACCGCGTCTCCCAAAAACTTGCGGTCGGCCAAGCCGAAATCCGTCGCCCGGTGAGTGACGAACGTGTCCATCTCAACGAAGGAGCCGTCGTCCATCAACAACGCCATTCGCTCACGGGCCGTCAGTTTGCCCCGGCTATGCTGTTGGTCTATGCGCTCCTGGCCGCCGCCCTTTTGGGCTTGCTGGCGCATCTGCTCCAGAGTGACCAATTTCATTTGAATCGACTGGTTTTCTGCTGTCACTAGCCCCTCGCAACCCCCGCCGCCGGGCAGGTTGGCCCCATCCTAGCAGACGGGTATAAGCGGTGCAAGGCGAGGGTGACCGAGTGGTAGAATAGGCTGCGAACCGTCTTATACCTCTTGATCGACCGTGAGAATCCTGGTGCCTCCTTTGAACCAACTTTCCGTAGCCAATGGCGAGCCCCTGGTGTGGGGACAGCGCACCTACGTCATGGGAATAATCAACCTGACTCCCGATTCCTTTTCCGGCGACGGCTTGGGCTCGGACGTTTCCGTGGCCGTTGAACAAGCGCTAAGGTTCGAGGCCGAAGGCGCCGACTTTATAGATGTAGGAGCCGAGTCCACCCGTCCCGGCCATGAATCCGTCACCGCCGAAGAGGAACTGGAGCGGCTTATGCCTGCTTTGGAGGCAATGGTTTCCCGCGTCAACCTGCCGGTCAGCGTGGACACCAGCAAGGCGGTGGTTGCCCAGACCGCCGTAGCCGCCGGCGCCGCGATTATCAATGACCAATGGGGCCTGAAATCCGAACCGGAGATCGCGATAGTGGCCGCCCAGACCGGCGCGGGTCTCATTCTGATGCACAACCAGAAGGGACGCCATTACAACGACCTTATACCTGACATCTCCTCCAGTCTGTCCGCCAGCGCCAAGACCGCTCTCGACGCCGGCGTCCCCAAGGGAAACATCATCTTCGACCCAGGCAGTGGGTTCGGCAAGACGCCCGACCACAACCTTGAGATCCTGAACCGATTGCGGGAGTTCACGTCCTTGGGTTATCCATTGCTGCTGGGCACGTCACGCAAGTCGACCATCGGCATGGTGCTGGACCTGGCCGTAGAGGAAAGAGTAGAAGGAACGGCTGCCACGGTGGCCCTAGCCATCGCTGCAGGAGTGGACATCGTCCGGGTTCACGACGTGCGGCACATGGTTCGGGTTTGCCGGATGAGCGATGCGGTGGTCCGGGGCTGGAGGCCTTCGGGTTGGAAACGGTAACGGCATACCTGGGTTTGGGCACCAATCTGGGAGAACGCCGGAAAAACCTGGAAAGGGCAGCCGAGTTATTGTTCCGGTCTCCGGCAGAGCCGGTAAGCAATCTTCAATCACTGCGATCGTCGTCCGTCTACGAGACTGCTCCATGGGGATATGCCAACCAGCCTGACTTTCTCAACTGCGTCCTAGAGGTGGAAACCGGGCTAGCATCGGACCAGCTCCTAGATATCACCCAAGGGGTGGAGCGGGAGATGGGCCGGGAATGGAGCCTTAGATACGGACCGAGAGTCATCGACGTGGATATATTGTTTTACGGCGCCATTATCGTCGAGCAAGCAAATCTTCAGATACCCCATCCCCGGTTGCACCAAAGGGCGTTCGTGCTGGCGCCGCTGGCGGAATTAGCTCCCGAACTGACCCATCCGGTGCTTGGGCTGACGGTGCGGGAAATCATGGCCGAAGTCGATGGCAAGAGCGGGGTCAAGCTATGGGGGCCGCCGCTGAATCTCCCGTACCCAGACGGACCCGCTCTCCAGGCGTGAAAGCTAGAAAACCGGTTGACAATCTAACCCGACTATCGCATATTGGTATCGTCTAATGTTCCAACTAATCTCCCTGTTTTCCGCCATCATTTTCGGCTCGATTCCAGGGAGCCTGCTATAGAGATTGGATGATAAATTACCGAGGAGACAGGAATGGCGGATAAACAGCTAACTTTTAGTGCAGAAGCGCGAACCAGCTTGATGCGCGGCGTAGACGAACTGAGCCGTGTCGTTGGTTTAACCCTGGGGCCCAGCGGCAGAAACGTACTCTTCAGCCGCATGTTCGGCTTGCCGGTGGTTTGCAGCGACGGCGTTACCATCGCCAAAGAGATCGAACTGCCCGACGCCTACGAAAACATGGGCGCGCAACTGGTCAAAGAAGCCGCGTCCAAGACTAACGATGTGGTCGGAGACGGCACCACCACATCAGTGGTGTTGACCCAGGCGATCGTACGCCAGGGATTCCTCAACGTTGCCGCCGGCGCCAGCGGTATGGCCTTGAAATCCGGCATCGAGAAGGCGGTTGAAACCGTCGTGACCGAGTTGAAACAAATGGCGATCCCCGTGGAAAACCGGGACCAGATCGCCCGGGTAGCGGCCCTTTCCGCCCATGAAGAGGCCATCGCCCAACTACTGGCAGACGCCATGGACAAAGTTGGCCGGGAGGGCGTCATCACCATCGAGGAATCCAAAGCCATGGACGACGAACTGGAAGTCGTAGAAGGTGTCCGGATAGACCGGGGCTATCTTTCGCCCCACTTCGTCACCGACACCGACCGTATGGAAGCGGCGTTGGACGATCCCCTCTTCTTGATCACCGATCAAAAACTTAGCTCGCCCACCGACATCGTCGCCACTATGGAAATGGTGATTGCAGAGGGCCGCCGGCCCTTGGTAGTCATAGCGGAGGATGTTGACGGTGAGGCATTGGCGACCCTTGTGGTCAACAAGATGCGTGGCACTCTTGGTTGTGTAGCCATCAAAGCCCCCGGGTTTGGAGAACGCCGAAAGGCCCTGCTGGAGGATATGGCCATCTTGACCGGCAGCACGGTCATCAGCAGCGACGTGGGCCTGCGCTTGGACAGCGTGGAGATGTCGCATCTCGGATCGGCTAGAAGATTGGTTGCCCTAAAAGACGACTCAACCATCATAGATGGCCGAGGTTCGGCGGACGCCGTCAAGGACCGCGCAGCGCAGCTTAAGGTCCAGATCGAAGAGACTAGTTCCGACTACGATAGGGAAAAGCTAGAGGAGCGTCTTGCCTCTCTGGTGGGAGGCGTGGCCGTCATCAAGATCGGCGGGACCACCGAGCCGGAAGTCAATGAGCGTAAATCACGAGCCGAAGATGCCCTATCCGCAACCAAAGCAGCGGTCGAGGAAGGTATCGTGCCCGGCGGCGGCGTGGCCATGATTCGAGCCGAGAGCGCCGTAGAGAAGTTGGAGTCAACGCTGAGCGGCGAGGAGGCTTTGGGCGCCCGGTTGGTAAGGCAAGCACTGAGCGCGCCACTGATCCTGATATGCGAAAACGCCGGCCACCGCGGCGAGGTAATTCTTAACGAAGTTCGCAACGGCGAGGGCGACTGGGGATTCGACGCCGAGGAGGGTGAGTATTGCCACCTGATGGAACGCGGCATCGTCGACCCGTTGAAGGTAACCCGTTCCGCCTTGGAGAACGCCGGCAGCATAGCGGGAATGATGCTAACCACTCAGGCCGTGATCACCGAGATTCCCGTCGTAGTGCCGTTGCCCCAAGACGTCCAAGACTTCATGCACGACTAGGTCCATCCCGGTTCTTAACTCCGCATTCTAGGGAGAAGAAACTAATGGCCCGGAATGTCATCGCCAAACCGGCGGTAATGTCCGGGCCAGAATTTTGGCAAGCGACATGACATCTAACGCTCTGGACCGGAATTCAATCGCGGAGTTGATCCTAGGTTCGTCACGCCTCATCGAGTCGTACCTATCTCTGGACGAGCAGCTTCAGCCTAACGGATTCGACCTGAGCCTGAAAGAAGTCTCTCGCCTGACCTCCGGAGGCACCATGGGATCCGGGCCGGATCAACGGACATTATCAGACACCGAAATCCTGGATTTCGACCGGGAAGGCTGGCTTCGCTTATCCTTCGGGCCTTACTTGATCAGCTTCAATGAGATCGTTAACCTCCCGCTGGATCTGATGGCCTTGGGCCGTCCCAGGTCCAGCCTGTTGCGCAGCGGGGTGAGTATCCACACCGCTGTTTGGGACGCCGGCTACCGAGGCCGCTCTCAAGCGTTACTGGTGGTGCATAACGATCAAGGCTACGCGATGCAACGAGATGCACGCCTGATGCAATTGGTGTTCTTCCACCTAACCCAGCCGGTGAGCCAGGGATACCAGGGCCGGTTCCACGGCGAGAACCTTTAGAGGATTCGCATCCGTTAACGCCGGACCGGCAGGACGCGGTTGCCGGAAGCACGCCAGTGGATTTTCCCAAAAGGTGCGCGGGATCTCCACCGGTGGGATAATAGGTCCGGTGCATCAGTGAATAACTTAAAACAAACCGTCACCGGCTACGCGCTGGAACTGGGGTTCGACCTAGTGCGTATCACCTCGACTGACGATTTCGTCCAAGACAGGGAAATAGCCCTGGAGCGCTTGCGTGACGGCTTGATGGACGGTCTGCCCTGGTATCACCAGGCTCGCGTCATGCGGGGGACCAGCCCGCAAGAGCTTTTACCGGGCGCCCGCTCAATCATATGTTTGGGCCTCAGCTACTATCGCCCGGTTCTTTCCGATGGTACCGCCCCCCGATCGGCGGGGAAGGTGGCACAGTACGCCCGGCTCCAGGACTACCATAAAGTTATGAAGACCCGGATGCGCGACTACGTTCGGGGCTTATCTTCCCAGCTGGAAACACCGATCGACGCTCGGTGGTATGTGGATGACGGCCCCATGCTGGACCGGGCGGCGGCCGCCCGCTCGGGCCTGGGTTGGTTCGGCAAAAACACTAACATCCTGACCCCAACCCACGGCTCATGGATATTCCTAGGCCAGGTCATAACCGACCTGGCGTTAGAACCGGATCCGCCTCTAAAGAAGACCTGTGGGTCCTGCGTCCGGTGCATCGACGCTTGTCCCACGGGAGCCATCGTGGCCCCTTATGTCATCGACAACACCCGGTGCATATCCTACCTGACCATTGAACATCGGGGCCCCATACCTCGGGAACTGCGGCCCAAGATGCTGGATTGGGTCTTCGGCTGCGACATTTGCCAGGATGTCTGCCCGGTGAACCGGAATGCCCTCACCGGAGACTCAGCGATGTGGAAACAAGGGTCTAGGGGAGACTCCCATGAAGCAAAAATGGGCACCCTAGATCTGCTTGATCTGCTCCGGATAACCGAGGAGGAATTTCGGCAAAGATTCAAGGGTAGCCCGATACTCCGCGCCAAGCGAGAGGGCCTGCAAAGGAACGCATGCGTGGCCTTGGGAAACCTGGGAGACCCCTCAGCGGTCCCGGCCTTGAATGAAGCCTTATCTCACAGTTCGCCGTTGGTTAGGGGCCACGCCGCATGGGCTTTGGGGCAGATCGGGACTTTTGACGCACGGGAAGCCTTGAAGGCCATCCGGTCAAACGAGGTGGACCCGGAGGTTTTGGAGGAGATCCAAGCCGCCCTAGACGATACGGTTGGCCGGGATCCTGTCTCCGTCATCGAACACATCTGAACTGAGAGCCCTACAGGGGCGAATTTACACTCCCGTTCGCATGATCCCGGCGTTAAAGTGTCTAACCATCGGGAGCGGTCCCAGGAGATGCGGGCGCGGTGGGTCCAGTAGGCGCCTGTGCTGGGCCACCTTGGGACGACTGAGCCCCAGCAGGCGGCTGACCCGGGCCACCTGGGGCCGCCGTTGCTCCGGGTCTCGTAGGAGCCTGGGCTGCGGCGCCCGGGGTCGCCAGACCTGGCCTCTGTCCCCCGCCCCGTCCGCCGTGTCTCCTCGAACCCGATTTTCTCTTGCGGTTGCCCGAAGGAGGTTGAAGGGTTGGCGTCGGCTTGTAGTCCTTCCCAAACTTCAGCTTCTTCATCTCTTCTTCGATCAAAAGAAAATCGGCCTTGGGCAACAGGTGAAGATTTCCCTGGAAAGCCATATACCAATTTTCCGGCGTCCACCGCTTCACGTAGTCTAATCGGGGCGCCAGCAGGTTGGCGTCGATGTATTGAGTTTCTTCCAAAATGATTTCAGGCTTTATCTCGATGCGGAATGGCCAATCGGCGCCGCCCTCATTCTCCCAGATGGGCGTATCGTCCTCAAAGAAAGATGTGGTGGCCGTGACGGTGGCGGTGAATTTACGCTTGTGGGTAACATAATAAAGTATGCGGTCGCCGTTTCCGATACGTTGAACCTTGCGCCGGTGCTGTGGCTTCAAACCCAGTAAATTGAACCCACGCTCCTGCGTTATCCGGAAGTTCTCGGCGTTGCAAACCACCATCCAGAAATTAAGAGGCATAATCCCTCCGAGCAGCCCACCGGCATCTGCGGCATGGCCAGGCCGGATTCTGTTTATATTTTACCATGCCGAAGCGCCGTTGTTCCCTGTGGGGTCCATCACCTCAAGGACGATTCTCGCCACCTGTTCAAAAAACCGGTTGTCCTGTCAGGTTGGTTGGTGTAACATCATTCCGGCTGCGGAACGAGGCCAAGTTGAAGCTGGGCATGGCAGCTCCATGAATCAACTATTAGGCTTGCCGTGGACGCCGGCCTATTCGTGAGCCGGACGGCAAACCGGCCCCGGGAATCCCAATGAGAGAGGAAAAAGGAATGACATCAAGCGGTTCCAGAGAGCGGGAGATCGCCATCGTTGGGGTGGCCGAGTCCGACGAGATGGGTACGGTGCCCAATAAGTCATCGCTGCAACACCATGCGGAAGCGGCCCACAATGCGCTGGCGGACGCCGGACTCTCCAAGAGTGACGTGGACGGGGTTTTCACCGCCGGATTTTCCACGATGGCCACTGCCGAGTACATGGGCATCCAACCCCGATTTACCGACAACACGTCGGTAGGTGGTTCGTCCTTCGTGATTCACGTCGCCCACGCCATAGCCGCGATCAAGGCTGGTTACTGTGAAGTGGCGCTCATCACCCACGGACAAGCAGGGCGGTCTACCCGGGGCCGGGTCCCCGGCGACCCTAACCTTCCGGTCGCTCAATACGAAGCGCCTTACGGCATGGTTGGTCAACCCATCAACTACGCGCTGGCTTGCTCCCGGTACATGCACGAATACGGCGAAGACCGCGCCAGACAGGCCATGGCAGAGATCGCCGTTTCCACTAGAAAGTGGGCGAACCTAAATCCTAAGGCGGCGATGCACGACACCCCCATGACCTTTGACGACTACCACGACTCCCGCTACGTGGCATGGCCTTTCCACTTGTTTGACTGCTGCCTGGTTACGGACTCCGGAGCGTCCATCATCGTGACCACCGCGGAGCGAGCCCGAGCTTGCCGCAAGGAACCCGTTTGGGTTTTGGGCGCCGGGGAGGGTCACGACCACAACTTGATCAGCATGATGCCTTCACTCACGTCCCTGATCGCGCGGGAGACCGGTCCAAAAGCCATGGCCCAGGCCGGCATCAACCACGACGATATCGACCTGACGATGATTTACGATTCCTTCACCTATACGGTCATGCTGACACTGGAATCCCTGGGCTTCTGCGGCCGGGGAGAGGTAGCGGACTTCGTTGCCGGCCAACGCACCGCGCCCGGCGGGGACTTCCCCCTGAACACCAACGGCGGCGGATTGTCCTATTCCCATCCGGGGATGTACGGCAGCTTCCTCTTGGTAGAGGCGGTACGCCAACTCCGCGGCGAGGCCGGCGACCGGCAGGTGCACCGTAAAGGGACCAATGATCAAAATCCCCAGATATCCCTAGTCAACGGTACCGGCGGCTCTCTGTCTTCCACCGGCACCGTGGTGCTTGGCACCGGCTGATCGATACTCCCGCTACCTCAGACTCCCGCATCCCCTCGTCGTAACGTCAATAACGGCGAGGGGTTTTTATTTGTGAAAACTTCGAATATTCAGCGTAACCGGTACAAGTAGCACACATAACATTCCCGGTGCCTCTGCTAATATTCAACGATATTGGCTTGGTGGTCATCCGCCAACCCATCTTTATCTGCTAATAGCGAAGGAATTCGTTATAGCGAAAGGATTCGATCATATGGAACAGTCTATAAACTCGTTTCTCCAGCACCTCATTGTCGAAAAAGGTTTTTCCCGCAACACCTCCGAAGCCTACCGCAACGACCTCGGCCAGTTCTATCAATTCTTCCAGGACCACAACAAAACCGAAGTAAACGGGAGTAGTCCCTGGCGGCTGGTGGACCTGGAATTGCTGAATAAGTACATCAGCGACCTGCGGGGCAACAAAGGCTACCGCGACACCACCACCGCCCGAAAGGTTGCCGCTCTTAAGTCCTTCTTCGGGTTTTTGACCGAAAGCGGCACGGTAACCCAAGACCCCACCCAATCGCTGAGTTCTCCCCGAGTGGGAAGGTCCCTGCCCAAGGCCCTCTCCCAAGACGAGGTTGCCCGACTTCTGGACATGGCGTCCCGCTCTGGGAGCAACGAGGGACGCCGCGACGCCGCCATCCTGGAACTGCTCTATGCCACGGGACTCCGCGTTGGCGAGTTGGTGTCGCTGAATCTGCAGAACGTGGACCTCAACGATTCCTACATCCGCTGCTGGGGCAAGGGCTCCAAGGAGCGCATCGTATACATGTACCCAAAGGCCCTGGCCGAGATTAAAAGCTACCTGCACAAGTCGCGTCCGGGATTGCTAGGAACCGAGAAAAGCCAGACAGCCTTGTTCATCAATCACCGCGGTCAACGGCTGACCCGGCAATGGGTGTGGAACATACTGAAATCTTACGGCGAAAAAGCGCATCTCCCCCAGAGGATCACCCCGCATACATTGCGGCACAGCTTCGCCACCCATCTCTTGCAGAACGGGGCCTCGTTGCGCCACGTTCAAGAGTTATTGGGGCATTCAAGTATCTCCACCACCCAGGTGTATACCCATCTCACCGATGGCTATCTGCACCGTGAATACGAAAAGAGCCATCCCAGAGCCTAAGCCGAACACGGAATGGCGATGCACGTAGGGGCAGGTTTGAAACCTGCCCCTACCAGGTTGGGCGGCGCCGGTCACCCCAAGCAACCGCAGGTTCTCTCCAAACTGCCAGGCCCACTGCCCAATTCGGCCAATTGCTGTTATAGTAAAATTGTCTGCCCAGGAACCGGGTTGGTTGAGATTCGCTCAGACACTCCCGCTCCTAACATGGGCGTGACGGACATCAGGAGGTAGATTTCCATGCCGGGTAAAGCTCGCCGTGTGGCGTCTCGCCAGGCACAACTCAACCGAAGAAAAAGGCAGCAACGGGGTCCCAGCGGGATTCCCGCCGTTGAAGCCACGGCGGCCACCGAAGATCAGCAGTCCGCCGAAGAAACTGCCAGTCAGGCCAATGGTGTTGTGAATTCCTCCGAGGCCACTGCGGATGCGCCTGCCGCAACCGCGGCCGCCCGCGCGCCTCGCCCCGCGGGCCCTGGCCGCCTTCGGCGGGAACATGTCGCCTCGGCCAACTACATTGGTGCTGAGTTGCGCCGTATCCTAATAATGGGTAGCGTGATATTGGTGGTCCTCATCGTCTTGGGAATCACCGTGTAGAAGTAATGGCCCTTTCATTGTTCGAACGGCGCTTGCGTAACGCCCCGAACCGTCCTGGTGTTTACATCATGAAAGACGTCCGGGGCAACGTTCTATATGTGGGGAAGGCCAGCGTTCTCAGCAACCGACTCCGCAATTACTTCGGATCGCCCGCCAATCTGCCCAACAAAATTCGCCGGATGCTCGGCCAGTTGGACGACTTCGAGTGCATCGTCACCGACACCGAGGCCGAGGCGCTGATCCTTGAAAACACCCTGATCAAGCGCCATAAACCCCGCTACAACGCCCGGCTCAAAGACGATAAGACTTACCCTTACCTGAAGATTGACCTTGCCGAGGATTTCCCCAAGGTCTACATCACCCGCAAGGTCGCCAAAGATGGCGGCCGGTACTTCGGCCCCTTCGCCACCGCCGGTACCGTTCGCCAGACCATGGACCTGATAAAGAGGCTGTTCCCCTACCGGTCTTGCACCAAGGCCATCACCGGCAAAGATGCGCGCCCTTGCTTGGAATACTACATCAACCGGTGTGTCGCTCCTTGTACCGGACTGGCCAGCAAAGAAGATTACGCCAAAGTGATCAATCAGGTCACGCTGTTCATGGAAGGCGATACAGAAGCGGTAACCACCGACTTGCGGACCAACATGGAAAAAGCGTCGGAGGAACTGGAGTTCGAGAGAGCCGCCGTTCTGCGGGACCGGATGCGCAGCGTCCAGAAGGTCGCCGATGAGCAGCAGATCAAGGTTGACGCCAACCCCATCAGCGACATGGACGTCATCGCATTCACCCAGAGCGAATCAGATACATGGGTCGAGGTGTTCTTCATCCGGCACAACAAGCTCATCGGCCGGGATCACTTCTTTATGGACGGCGCCCAGGACGAGTCTCCCGGCCTGGTGATGGGCCAGTTTATCAAACAGTTTTATCAGTCGGCCTCGGCCATTCCGCCCCGGATCCTCCTGCAACACCATCTAGAGGAGGAAGAGTTGATCGGCGAGTGGCTGCGAGAGTTGAGGGGCGGTCCCGTTCGTCTGGTCCTGCCGCAAAGAGGTCAGCACAAGAAGCTGATAGACATGGTAGAGGAGAATGCCCGCCAGGGATTGAAACACCACCGGGTAAGGTGGCTGGACAACACGGATGTTATCCACCAGGCCATGGCCGAGCTCCAAGAAGAATTGACCTTGCCCACCGATTTGCGCCGCATGGAATGCTACGACATCTCCCATATTCAGGGCACTAACACCGTGGCCAGCATGGCCGTATTCGAGGACGGCAAGCCCAAGTCTTCCGAGTATCGCCGTTTCAAGATAAAGACCGTGGAAGGCGTGGACGATTTCGAGAGCATCCGGGAGGTGCTAAGACGCCGCTTCAAGCGGATGGCAGACGCCCGGGCCAAAGGGAATCGTCCGGATGACAATGGCGCCCACGATAAAGAAGACAGTTGGGGTATCTTCCCCGACCTGGTGTTGATCGACGGCGGGAAAGGGCAGCTTTCGGCCGCCCTAGAGGTGTTCCTTGAGATGGGACTGGACAACGTCCCCCTGGCGTCTCTGGCCAAGGAGAATGAGTGGCTGTACGTACCGCATACTCCGGAGCCCATCGTCTTGGCCCGGAATTCCCAAGCGCTGTATCTGGTGCAGCGGATCCGCGACGAAGCCCACCGCTTCGCTATAACCTATCACCGGAATCTACGCAGCAAAAGCAGTCTGAAATCTCCCCTCGACATGGTGACCGGCATCGGCCCAAAGCGGAAGCGAATGTTGCTGCGCCGGTTCGGCTCGGTCAGCGGTATCAAGCACGCGCCGTTGGATGAAATAGCGGCGGTCCCCGGCCTTACCCGCTCCCTGGCAATCCTCCTCAAACAAAGCCTGTAAGCCGGTGGGCTTGGCCCCAACCGAAGGAAAGTGTCCCGGTTGGAGTCTCAAGATTGGTTACTCTCGCCCAAACTGTTACACCTCAAGCCGCCGCGGTAACGAATCACCCATGGTTCTGTTCCAATGGGGTTATACACTTCTACCGCCGTCCGGTTGATTACCAGACTGCGGTCGGTTAGTATTATCTGGTGGGGTGGTATTCATAGCTAGGTAATGCATTATGGTAAAGGTTTCCATTTCTCTCCCAAGCAACGCGCAGATAACCGTTGAGTCTCAAGATCAAGCCGAACTTCAGGAAATAGTAGGGATGCTGCGTGGCCTGTCCAGAGAGTTAATGCATTATTCCCCCGAAACCGGCACGGCGGCCAACGGCGCCACTTCCCAAGCGCTGGACACGGAAAAGGGTAGTAGTGTAGACGATTCTTCCGGTCTTAGCGAGAGCGTCGAATCACCAACTCCTCCTCCGGAAATTGCTCCAAGCCCGGTGGACGGTGATGACACCGTGGATCCGTCCGGCCAAACACCCGCCGCCGAAGAGATAATTCAACCTCCATCCGAACCCCTTCAGGAGTCTGCCCCGGTTGGCCGCGTAAAGGCCCAACAGGCAGCCCGGTCGGCAGCGGCGGAATTGGCGTTCGTGCAGTTCTGCCAGTCGATCAACCCCTTGGGCGACATGCGCAAAGTGGTGGTGGCCGCGGAAGGCGCGGCCCAATTCCTGGAGATGGATAGTGTGGATGCCGACGATCTGGCAAGCCTGTTCGACCGGGTGGGCTGGCTGATACCCCACAGCTTCACCCAAACCTTGCGCAACGCCGCCCGAAGCAAGTTCCGGTGGTTAGAGCGGGTACCCGGCCGTTCCGGTCACTACATGGTTACCATTCTAGGCCGCACAACTATCCTGGGCGAGTAGCTGCCAGGGTTCCTCCCTCGTTCGTGCCGCTGGTTGCGGCCCACCCACGCTGGTACTATGCTTACAACGTCGTTCTGGCTTCGGTCATGGAATGCCGTGACTTTCAAACATCACCTCATTCCTAACTAGCGGAGCACCCGAATAATCACTGGCATATAGCCGGATGTTGGACTGGGCATCGACTGGATCATTTTCCACAAAGTTCATCCTCTTGAAATTAATCGTTAAGAAGCGAGAATAATGAAATGGAAGGCCCCGGATACGCCATACAGGAAATAACTGAACTTAAACATGGTGGTGTTCCACTTTTAGGGGTTACCAAGGGTTCGCACCTATAAACAATAGATGCCGTCAACGGGGCTAATTTTCTTAGCAAGGAAGGATCAATAGCTACATGGAAATCATAAAAGAAGGGCCCAGACGGGCCCTGGCGGTGACCCCTCATCCGGACGATTGTGAGGGGGGCTGCGGTGGCACCCTATCAAAGTGGATCCGTGAATCCGAGACGGAGGTGGTGGTAGTCCTCTGCACCAACGGCGACAAAGGCACCTCGGATCGAGACATGACGCCAGAGTTGTTGGCGGCAACCCGGGAGCGGGAGCAGCAGGAAGCCTCCGATGTTATGGGGGCCGCGTACGTGGTTTTCCTCTCTCATCCCGACGGCGGTTTGGAAGACACCATGTTGTTTCGCAGCCAGGTGGTGCGGGCCATCCGGATGTACAAGCCAGACATCATCATGGCAATCGACCCCTACCGCAGCATCAGCCACACCCACCGTGACCATCGTATGAGCGGCCAGGTGGCGGTGGATTCGGCGTTCACTTACGCTTGGAACGAACGGCACTTTCCGGAACAGATCACCAAAGAGGGGTTGGAGCCACATCGCGTCACCGAAGTTTATCTATGGGGTAGCGAGGATCCCGACGTTTTCGTGGATGTCTCGGAGTACCTGCAGATGAAGGCCGACTCCCTGACCAAACACGCCAGCCAGATGCGCGGCCCCGTGGAAGGCCGGCTTGAGCGGGTGACGAATGGAGCGGTCCGGAGCGGGGAGAAGGCTGGAATTCCCTATGCCGAAGGGTTTCGCCGCATCCGGTTTGAGATTGGGTCCAGGGATTGGCAATATCTGAGTTGTTAGCAAGTATGCCAAAGTGGTTCGACAAGCTCACCACGAACGGTGGGAGGCCGCTTTCCCGTTCATCCTGAGCCCGTTCGTCCTGAGCCTGTCGAAGGACCCGTCAGCCGTCAGGAGACGACCGTTAGGCGCCGTCCTGGAGTTGCTGGATTATCCGGCGTAATTGGACTTCTTCTATGGGCCCATCGGTCGAGGGTGAGAAATTAACGTCGTCCAATAAGTCTCCGTACCTTTCCAGGAATCTTCCGGCTATCTCGTCGTACTCGCCGGTCACGGCGAAAGCGTCCACCATTTCATCACTGATCAACTCGCCCATCTCCGCCCATTCGCCCTTTAGGGACATCTGGTGCAGTTGGACCCCGATCTCCTCGAACCCGTGGGCTTCCAATACCGGGAAGTAGGTCCTGGTGGAGGCGTAGAAAGCGATGCGGCGGCGCACTTCGGCCGTGGCGGCGCGGATGCTGCTTTGGTTCGGCCCGGTGATGATGAAGCCGCTACCGGTTAGCCGGGCTGGCGGTCCTTCACGGCCGGCCTTCTCGGCTCCTTTTTCCAGACCGGGGCGAACTACGTTGCGCACGTACTCCGCCGAAGTAAGGCTGTGCAGCATCAAACCGTCGCAAACTTCGCCGGCCACTTGGCAGTTATAAGCGTTCACGGCCCCAGTGAAGACTGTTGGCGCCGGATAGAGGCTGGGACCAGGGTTAAAGAAGGGCGTCATCAGAGAGAACTGGTAGTACTTCCCTTGATAATCCAGCTTGCTCCCCGTTGCCCAACAATCCCAGATATGCCGCAGGGACTGAACGTACTCCCGCAGTTTTGGCCCAGGGGCCTCCCATATCGTCGAGAACCGCCGCTCGATGTGTCCTTTAACCTGAGTCCCCAATCCCAATCGAAAACGGCCCTGGGAAAGATCCTGCAGATCCCTGCTGGTGTGAGCGGTCACCATCGGTGAGCGCGGGAAGGCGATGGCCACGCTGGTGGCCAAAGTCACCCGTGATGTAGACGTGGCGGCCAGCACCAGGGGCAGAAACGGGTCGTGGGCGGTTTCGCTGCTGGATACGCCGTCATATCCCATCGATTCGGCCCAGGCGGCCTCGCCGGGAACACCGCTTAACTCCTTGGAACTCAACCGGTAGTTGACGAGCATGAAGGCCCCCAAGATGGAAATAACACGACAGATGTTAGCACAATGACATCTGAGAATGTCTCGAGGAAATGAATCGGCAGGAAGGAATCAAGTTCGACCCTGCCGGGTTAGAAGAGCGGAATGGGGAAACTGAATACCTCTGTTGGCCGTCCCTTTGGCAAGATCAGGAGCTTCACGCCGTGGGCATCAAGCAGATTTCTAGAAACAATCACGCGAAGGTCATTAGCCAAAGAGCTTCGGGCCGGGCGGTTATCCGTATGCGAAGAAGGGGCTTGTTGCCCCCTGGAGCTGGGCTTTCCGGGCCGGAGTGGGTTAACCGTCCCTATCACGATGACCGGTCCGCTTTGTCTCCGGCACGCCTTAACCTGGATCGCCTTTCCGGGCACGGTGCACTCGGCTGCGCAGCGAATCAGGTGTCCCAGCGCCCGAACCAGGCAAGTAGGATCCACCAGCGCCACGGGTAAGCCAGGCTCGCATTGAAATGTTACCGTCTTAGACCAATCGACTAACTCCAGATCGGCTTGCGCCAGATCAAACAGGACGTCGATACTGGCGTGTTGAAGATTGAGACTTAGCACGTCTGGATGACTATCGGCGGCTAGCAACAAATCACCAACCACATCGTCTAAGCGGCCGGTTTCCCGATCGATAGTTTCCAGGAACTCCCGGTAAATCTTCGGCGGCCAGTTAACGTCCGGCTGCAGCAAGGCGCTGCTGTAGCCTTTAATAGCGGTTAGCGGCGCCCGCAACTCATGGACGGTGCCGGCCCTCTTTGACCGTTGTACTTGTAGGGCCGGTCCATCTCCCGCCTTCGCTCTTTGAATGGCAAACCGCGCGTTCTGGACCACCGGAGCAACCAGTAGGGCGAGCCGTTCCAGAACTCTAGAGTCTTCGGCGGTAAACTCTGATCCGCCTTCACGGGTCAAAGACAAAGCGCCTATCTCTTGATTACCAAACGGCAAACAGGTTTGTAATCTGCGGCAATCGACGTTGTTGAAGTACACTGCCCTGCTAGCGCCACCAGGCCAATGCAGAGCGCTGAGTTCGCTGGCAGCCGGGTCGATCCAGGTCACGGTGGCATGGTCAAATGGAATCAACTCGTTGACCGCCTTAGCCATATGCCCAAACACCCTTTCCAGTCCGTCCAAAGAGCCTGGTGCCTTCCCCATCTCGTCGATGACGGCCAACTCTTTAGCCTTTCCTTGCAGCTCGTTATCCAAGCGGAGATTTGCTACCCAAGGCGTCAGGAGTTCCGCGGCCTTGGACAAAAGGCCCAGCTCGGCCGGCCCATAGGCATTTGGCCATTGGCTTTCCAACGCAACAACAGCGGCAACTTCACCTGAGTGGCGGACGGAAACTATCAATGCCGATCTGAGATCGGCATTGTCGCCCAAATCTGGCCAAAGGGAGGGACCGAGTTGGGGTTTGTCCTGAATCATCAAACCCGTCCCGCTTGAAACAAGCGACTCCCAGGCCGCGCCGCCAAGATCTTGATTTGGTCCAGGTTCGCTGCGGCAAACCCCTAGACCAAGCTGACAGACCCGGCTCAAGTTGCCGCCCGGCTCATCGGACAGATAGAAAGTGATTCTGTCGTAGTGCATCAACTGCTTAACTTCGTCCGCGAAACGCCGATACAGGGGACCGGGTGGCAGGTTGGCGGCAAACAAAGACGCGATGTTCTCCAAAGCCTGGTTTTCGATCGACTTGCGGCGCAGACGTTCCTTCAACTGGATATTCTCCAGCGTCAACGCCAATTGCCGGGTGATGGCTTGAAGCGGTTCCGCCTGCTCATAGCCGCACCCATGGGGGAAATCACCGCGGAACAGAACCGCGCCTAAACTACCTTCCTGTCCTTGGAGGTTTATTCGCAGCGAATGTTCCGGGATATCAGCAAGGCTGGGGTTATGGGGCAAGGACGCGCCATGGGAGGTTCCGCAGCGGTGCGGAGGACCCCAAGTGAATGCCACCTGGCCTGGATGACCCTCAGAGTTCAATAAGACAACCGCCAGGCTTCGGGGATGAAGCACTGGTTGGACCTGGGACACAAACCGGTCGCCGGCCTCCATGACGGCCGTGTCGAAATCTGCGTTGGCCTCGATATATCCCGTCAAAATCCCAAGCCGGCGCCAGACATGAATACATGCTGGTATTTACGGGACAATGTCCCAGCGATGGCACAGATCAGCATGATTTTATCTCACCGGCCAATCTTGTTTGGGAAGCCCGCCCCAAGAAAAGCGGTTAAGTATCGTCAGCCACCAAATCCCGGTAAATCTGATCGGACTTAGCAGCCATAACGAAATCGTTGCGATGAAGGTTGCGGATCTTGTGCGTCCACCAAGTGACGGCAACCCGTCCCCACTCGGTAGTCAATCGGGGATGATGCCCCTCGGATTCGGCCAGACTTCCAACTTCGTTGGTGAAATCCAGGGCGTGCTGGAAGTTGTCGAACTTGAAAACTCGGTCCAGCTTGCTGATCCCATCTTCCGAAATCAAGTCCCAATCAGACACTTGGGCATGCAATTCTGCCACCTCTTCCTGCTCCACGGGAGGCGAGTCCCGGCGGCAGGCCACGCATCTTTCCTGATTGAGTTGAGTCATCACTAGCCCCCTGGCAACAAGATAGACGTAGTGATTCACCAAGTAATCATAGGTTCGATAGGCCAGCCTATTCCGGGTCAGCCTAGTGGTGAGATTCACCAAAATCGATACTGAATCTTAGCACAGACAATGGCTTCCCGGTCGCCGGCGCAACCGCAGCCCGGCGGCCAACCTAGTGACAAAGGGGCCTGCCGCATAATATATTGGGCATAGCGATTGAGTTGGCAAGGCATATTTTCTCCGCCCCGGATCCGGCATCGGGCTCGCTCAGCCAACCGGTGGGGAGAATAAACCCAAAATACAAACTCTATAGAGGCGGCGAAGATGATTTTCGGAGCGATCACGAATTCCTGGAAAATTCAATTGAACGACACGGACCTGCCAGACTTGGTGTCCGACGCCAAAACCAGAGGCGCAAAACACATCGAGCTCAGGCAGACCTGTTTGGGAGACTGCGAATCTGGCGAAGGCGAAAACTGGCGCCCGGTCTTACCCCGCTTGCAGGCCTTGGTAGACTCATTCCCGGACTTAGACTTCGACCTAGCGATGGCTTGGCCGTGCTTGACGAAGAGGTCTGACCCCAGCGGTGAACAGTTCCAAGCCGCATTGGAAGCAGCCAAGCTGGTGGGCCGGCATACGCCTCACCTGAGAATCGTCGACCCCAGTCCCTTCGATCAGGCATGGGAGAAGGTAGAGGACATACCACCGGAAGCCCTGGGCGTGACGGAGTTAGCCCGGGAGGCGGCCAGTCAGGGCGTTATCCTCTCCATGGAGAATTCGGGACAGCCCATTCGCAGCATGGCACTTCTGGTCAGCGAAGCCCGGAAGCAGCTCTCGGATGAGGAGGGCGCTTACCTTGGACTTTGCCCCGACGCCACCAACCAATTGCGGCGCTATCCTGAGAGCGACCCGTTGGCAGAGCTAGACGCGGTACCGCTGGACATGCTCAAGATCGTACACTTCAAACAGGCCCGGGACGGCCGGGCGCATCCCACAGTAGATACCGGCGACCTGGATTGTTTGAAGATGTTGCAACTATTGGAGGCTAAGAACTACCAAGGGCCGGCAATCATGGAAATCCCACCCCACGAACAAGTGCTGGAAAACTTATCGGCCAGCTTCGCCTATCTGCAGTCCTAGACTAGGCGGGTATTTCAGTGAGAATATGCGGTTAGTTCTCAAATGACCAACTACACTAACTACACGGTTTCCATCCACTACGACCGGAGGCTTTACCGCCATGACATCGCCGGGTCCATCGCTCACGCCCGAATGCTGGGCAAGCAGGGGATCATCAGCGAAGAGGACGCCGGGCTGATCGTTGATGGCCTGGGAAAGGTGCGTCAGGAGATTCAAGAGGATAAGTTTCCTTGGGACGAGACTCTGGAAGACCTGCACATGAACATCGAAAGCCGGCTGCATGCGCTGATCGGCCCGGCCGCCGGACGTCTGCACACTGGGCGTTCCCGTAATGATCAGGTCGCCCTGGATATGCGTCTCTATACCAAGGACGTTCTCAAGGAAACCGTACAAGGTTTGCGCGCGACACAGGGATCGTTGTTAGCCCTGGCCACCCGGTATCAGACCGTGATCATGCCGGGATACACTCATCTGCAGCGGGCGCAGCCGGTGCTGTTCGCCCACCACTTGCTGGCTTACTTTCAGATGTTCCAACGGGACATCGACCGGTTCTGCGACTGCTACCGCCGCACCGACGTTCTTCCTCTGGGAAGCGGCGCGTTAGCTGGAGTGGCCTACCCTTCCGACCGGGATTTTTTGGCCCAAGAGTTGGGTTTTCGGGAGGTCAGCGCCAACAGCATGGACGCAGTCTCAGACCGAGACTTTCTCTTGGATTATCTGGCGGCGGCGGCCATCTGCATGATGCACTTTTCTCGTCTCTCCGAGGAGATCGTTTTCTGGTCTAGCCGTGAGTTCGGGTTCATCCGGCTTTCCGACGAATTCACCACCGGCAGCAGCATCATGCCGCAAAAAAGGAACCCGGACTTTGCCGAGTTGGCCAGAGGCAAGACCGGACGCGTCTACGGCGATCTGATAGGGTTGCTGACCGTGATGAAAGGGCTTCCCATGACCTACAACCGCGACTTGCAGGAAGATAAAGAGGGGTTTTTCGACGCCGTCGATACGCTGCTGGCCACGTTCCAGGTCTATCCGGACATGCTTAAAGGTCTAACTCTGGACGAAGGGCGAGTAGCCGGCCTGGCCGGCGAGAGCTTCATGCTGGCCACCGACGTGGCCGATTACCTGGTGAACAAAGGAATGCCTTTCCGGGAAGCTTACGGCGTGGTCAAAGAACTGTGTAGACACTGCGAAACCCAGGGAAAGGACCTCCAGGATCTTACCCTGGAAGAGTACCACTGCTTCTCGGACAGTTTTGACCAAGATGTGTATAGCATCACCGCCGAGTCCTCCGCAGCGGCCCGGGACAATCCAGGGGGTACCGCGCCAAACCGGGTGGCCGAAGAATTGAGCCGCGCCAAAGAATTACTGGAGTCAACCGCCAATGACCTCTGAAGCACGAATCCTCATCGCTCCTTCGGTCCTAGCCGCGGACTTCGCCAGCCTGGGACAGCAGGTACGAGACGTTACCGATGCCGGCGCCGACTTGATCCACGTGGATGTAATGGATGGCCGGTTCGTGCCCAACATATCTTTCGGTGAGGTAATCGTCGACGCCATACGCCGCTCCACCGATCTGCCTTTGAACATCCACCTGATGATTCACAACCCGGACGATTTACTGCCCTTCTTCATGAAAGCGAAGTCGGACCAAATATTGGTTCACGCCGAGGCCTGTCCTCACCTTCACCGGACCGTGACCAAGATAAAAGAGGCGGGGCATCAGGTGGGAGTGGCAATAAACCCGGGCACTCCTATTTCCGCGTTGGAAGAAGTGCTGCCCCTTCTTGATATCGTGCTGGTGATGACGGTAAATCCCGGTTTCGGAGGCCAGTCTTTTATCCCGGAAGCCCTGGACAAAGTCAAACGTCTATACCGGACGATTCAATCTCAGGGATATGCGGCGCAGATCGAGGTTGACGGCGGGGTGAAGGCGGACTGGACGGCCCAAGACTCGGTGAAAGCCGGGGCAAACATCTTGGTCGCCGGGACGGCGATCTTTAACGATGCCGAACCAGTGACTCAATCGATGGCGCGGATGCATGGCTGCGTCCACGGGTTGAAGCCGGAATAGATCGGCGCAGGCCGCAGGGTCTGGCCGTTTTGGTATTAAGCCAGCGCGGCGACGGCCTTACGGACCTTGGCAGACTTGCTGAGGGACCGCAAGCATCGAGTGCAGATCTTAACCTTGATCGACTTGCCGTCCTGCACCAGGGTCTGCTTGTGAACGTTGGCCATGAATCGGGTTTTGGTGTGGCGGTTGGAGTGGCTGACGTTGTTGCCGGTCATCCCAGCCTTTAAACAGATGTCACATCTCATATTGCTTGATCCGATCCTCGAATATTAACCGGCTCCGAGCCGCCCAGCCATGCTCGGATGGCGATTTCAAGTATACCACGAGGCGGAAACCGTAGCCACTGATTTGCTTACCTTGAGCGATGAATCCGCCGCCGGCTACGCCTTGAATCACGCAAACAGAAAAGCTCTAGACCGGGCGCCGGTCCCTAGCCGGCAGATACTCCTGTAGGTCTTCACGCTTTTTGTACTCCGGCACCGGGGTATCCAGGCCCTGTCTGGGAACAAACACCGACCGCTCAACCAACTGGTACTTGTGAACGTACCGGGGACAATTGGTGTACACCTCGGTCGCCTGGACGCGAATCATGAACTGAGCCTCGGGGTACTGGGACAGTAGTTCATCGTCGTCGAGAATGGTGGCGATCCCTTGCAATCGCAGCCGATGTTGGCCTTCAAAATCCACGAATAACATGCCGACATTTGGATTTTTCAGCAAGTTGCCCATGGACTGAAATTTTCCGTTACCATCGTAATTCGGGAAAGCGAGCCACTTTTCATCCAGTACTCGCACGAACCCCGGGTCTCCACCCTTGTATGAGCAGGTCGGCAGCCCTCTGTGGTCGCACGTCGCCAGGAAGAACATGTCCGCCTTTTCGATGAACTCCTTCTGCGATTCTCCGATGGTCTCGGTAACCCTTCCGGTCAAATGGTCGGCCAGCCGACGGGTGTCGAATCTATCCTGCAATTGCCGGTTGCCGTCGTGATAATCGTGCACCTTTTCGTTCATGGCTAGTCTCCGTAACGAAGCGACTTATTTCCGGGGTCAGGAATGGTTTTGATCGCGGACCCGGTAGATCTCCACCACGGCGTTGTCAACAAACGACCCTTTTATCGGAGGTCTTGGCTTTTTCACCCGCACCTGCACGGCGTCTACTGGAAATTCCTCCAGAATCCTCCTGGCAACGGCCTCGGCGGTGGCTTCCAGCAGGTTTTTCGACTCCCCTTCCAGCACCTTTTGCACCGCCCGGAAAAGGTGGGTGTAGCTCACGGTGTCTTCCAAATGGTCCGATCTGCCAGGGACCCCCAGATCCATCTCCACGGTCAGGTCAACCACGTAGGATTGGCCCAGGGACCGTTCCTCCGCGTTTACCCCATGGAACCCATAGAATTGCATCCCTTCCAGGATGATTCTATCCGGGAGATTGGAGCGGCTTGCCATCAGCGTTTAGCCGTCAGCTTATCGGCGATTGACTCTGCCAAGGCCAGCAAGTTTTGAGCCCGCTTGATCACCGGGACGTCGATCATTCGTCCGTCTAGATCGGCCGAACCCCGGCCTTGGGATTCGGCCTGACTCCAGGCGTCCACTACTTTACGCGCGTAGGTCAGCTCTGCTTCTGAAGGGCTGAATAGCTCATTGATTATGTCAATCTGGGCGGGATGGATGGCGAATTTACCGGTGAATCCCAGTTTTCGCGCCTGCCCCGCATCCTGTCGAAGACCGTCGGGGTCCCGGAATCGGACATATGGGCCGTCCAACGATTCCACCCGGGCTGCCCTGGCCGCGACGGCTACCGCCGCTCTGGGATAGTAGATCTCTTCGCCGGTGTCGCTGCGCTCCAGGCCCATGTCGTCGGTGTAGTCTTCAGCGCCAAAAGCTATCGCGATGATGCGGTCCGACGCCATGGCGATCTGATAGGCGTTGACGATGGCGCGGGCATTCTCGATCCACGGAACGATTTTTACGTGGCCTCGTTCCATCCCAGCCGCGGCTTCCAGAGAGCTTATCAATCTATCGGCGTCCCGCATGTCTTGGGGAGTCTCGGCCTTACCGATGCTAACGCCGTCCAAGTCAGGTCCAACAACCGCCGCCAGGTCGTCCCGGATCAGCCCCGTGTCCAGGGCGTTGACCCGGACCATGACCCGATGGCCCATGGCGCGAAGTTTGGGGACCCACTCGGCGGCCAGGTCCCTGGCGTTGCCCTTTTCATCGGGTGGGACCGAGTCCTCCAGGTCCGCCATGATCACGTCGGCCGCGAAACCGGTGGCCCGTTCCAGCATGTTAGCCCGGTTGCCGGGCACGAATACTAAGCTGCGCAGAAGCTCCAATTGCTCTCCACCGCCGACCTCATAGGACGGCGCTTAGACGTGAGATTCAGATGTTCCCATGTAGGGGGCATCCTTCGGTGGAAGGACCTTGTCGATACGGTTCTGCGGATACGGATCCCAACTGCTAAAGAATGGACTCACCCATTTGGCGCGACCTCAATCGCTTGCATCAGGCACACCCATGTCTTTAACGTCATCGCCTCGCGGCGAGCCCTCAACTCCAGATCTCCTTGCCAAAGACCGGAGTCAACATCCTCTGGCTTGGGTCCGGTGACTCTAGTCTCCTCCCAATGGCCTGGCCCATGATATCCAGTCACCAGGATCACTTCCAAGGGGTCGGTAACGGCCAGTGTGGTCCACAGTCCGAGGATGCACGCGCCTTGGGACTCGATGCGGGGCCACACACCGTTCTCTCCATAGTGGGCGAAGTCGGCTATGTCGCCGGGCCGGATGAAATACCTCCGGTAGCCGTAAACCGCCCTTCTGTCCTCCGGAGGGATCTGGTCTTTGGGCCGGCTCGCCACGGCCTTCAACAACCGGGCTTCATCTTTTTCGACCAGCCCGCTTTCGCCTGTGATTCGGTTTTGTTGGTAACCGTTCCAAGAATCCCAATCGGGAAACCGGGTTATCTGCATCACCTCTTCTTGAGGTTGTCCGATGAATCCGTTAAGCAGGCAAACGACCTTGGCGCCTTGCCGGTTCAGCTCAGGCCCAACCTGTTCCTTGGCGTAAGCAACGTACTCCGCCAACCCGCCGGTACGCAGGGTAACGTGCCGCTGTTCATAGATTGTTGTTTCGTTGGCCAAACCTGATCTGCCACCATCCTTTAACTACAACAAATATGGGGGATACGCCTGATCCCACCTACTCCATGTCGCCCCAGGTATTGCCCCACTTTATGTCCACTTTCAGGCTCACGTCCAGATCCAGCGCGGCGGGCATCTCGTCGAATACCACCTCTTTGATAGCCTCCAGTTCCTCTTGTGGGACCTCGAAGACCAACTCGTCGTGAACTTGCAGCAGCATCTTGGAACGCAGGTCATCCTCTTCCAGGCGGTGGTGAACCCGTATCATGGCTAGTTTCATGATGTCGGCGGCGGTGCCCTGGATCGGCATATTCACCGCCATGCGTTCCGCTCCCCCCCGCACGTTGAAGTTGGATGAGTTGATGTCGGGCAAGTACCGGCGGCGGCCCATCACGGTCTCCACGAACTGGGTCTCCCTCGTCTTGATCTTAACGCTTTCGATGTACTCGCTGATTCCGGGGTATTTGTTGAAATATGACTCGATGAACTTGGTTCCCTCCTCGCGGCTGAACCCGGTCTGCTGGGCGATGCCGTGAGCGGATAGTCCGTAAATGACGCCGAAGTTGAGGACCTTGGCGATGCGGCGCATGTCCGAATCCACGTCGTTCATGGACACGTCGAACATCAACGAAGCCGTGGACGAATGAATGTCCTCGCCGCGGCGGAAGGCGTCCAAGAGGCCCGGGTCTTGAGACAGATGGGCCAGCACTCGCAGTTCGATCTGGGAGTAGTCGGCGGAGAACAGCAGCCACGCCGGTGAGTTGTCCGCCACGAAGGCTTTGCGCACCTGGCGTCCCATATCGGTTCGGATGGGTATGTTTTGCAGGTTGGGGTCGCTGCTGGACATGCGTCCGGTGGCCGATCCCGTTTGGTTATAGCTGGTGTGGATCCGCCCGGTTGTTGGGTTGACCATGTCGGGCAGGGCATCAACGTAGGTGGATTTGAGCTTGGAGATCTGGCGGTATTCCAGGATATTGTCAACCACTGGATGCAGGCCCTTGAGGCCTTCCAAGGAGTTAGCATCGGTGGAGTAGCCGGTTTTGGTGCGTTTGGTGCGCGGCAATCCCAGCTCGTTGAACAGTAGGCCGCTGAGTTGCTGGGGCGAGTTGATGTTCACCGTATGGCCGATGGACTCGTACAGGTCCACCTCCACTTTCGACATATTTTCGGTCAAGTCCCTGGACATCTCGTGAAGTGCGCCGGCGTCCAATTTGATGCCGTGCCGCTGCATCGTAACCAGGACCGGCACCAAGGGCATCTCCATATCGGCCATCAAGCCGGTCAAACCTTGTGCGGCTACTTGGCCTTCCATATTTTCCCTAAGCCGGCCGGTCATGTCGGCGTCGGCGGCGGCGTAGTCCACGGCATCCGCAATGTCCACCTGATCAAAAGTGATCTGCTTGCGGCCCGTGCCGATCAGGTCGGATATGGGGGTCATTTCGTGGCCTAGTACGTTTAACGACAGGTTCTTCAGCCCCAAGGCGCCCTTGCTCAATAGGTGGGCGGCAATCATCGTATCGAAATCTACGTTCTGGCAATTGATGCCGTGATTGGCCAGCACCATCACATCGTAGTTGGCGTTGTGAGCGCATTTGGCCAGTTCGGTCGACTCCATCAACGGCCTCAAGCGGGCGAGGACAAATTCCAGGGGAAGCTGAGTGCCTTCTTTATGCCCGACGGGGACATACCAGGCACGGCCGGGAGACACGGAAAAGCTGAGGCCAACCAAGTCTGCCCGCATGGGGTCCAGTGCGGTGGTTTCGGTGTCGAAGGCGAAGCTCCCAGACTCTTCAAGAACGGCGATCAAGGCTTCCAGTTGCTCTTCGGTTTGGACGGCTTGATAATCGCCGCTGGGCTCTCTCGGCGAAGTGGCGGTGACTGCGTCGGGTGCCGTAGAGCCACCGGCCACCGAAGGAGGCAGTCGTTGGATGACGTTGAACATCTCCAACTCGGTCAGCAGGTCCACCACTGAGGTTCGGTCATAAACACCAAATCTGGAGGCTCCCGGGTCCAGTTCCACCGGCGTGTTCCGGTCGATGGTCATCAGTATGCGGTTCTCGAAAGCCCGTTCCCGATTCTCCTCCAAGGAAAGCTTCACGCTGGGTGGTTTTACGTGTTCCAGGTTGGCGAACACGCCTTCAAGGTCGCCGAACTCGGTAAGCAGACCGATTGCCCGCTTCTCGCCAACTTTGGGCACGCCGGGAATATTGTCTGAAGTATCTCCCAAGAGAGCCTTGAAGTCCGGCTGCTGGGCGGCGGTGAGTCCCGAGTAGCGGGCCGCCAGTTCCACTTCGTCATACACCTTGCGATTCTGAATGCTGTAGGACAAGTCCACCCGGACTCCAGGTGTAATCAATTGGAAGGTGTCCCGGTCTCCCGTCAGTATGATGGTATCGATACCCTGCTCTTCAGCCTGCCGGGAAAGGGTGCCGATAATGTCATCAGCTTCGTAGCCTTCGCATTCGAAGATGGGAACGCCAAACCCAGCCATCAACTGCTTGACCCTATCGAACTGGGGCCTCAGTTCCGGCGGCATCGACGCCCTTTGCGCCTTGTATTGTTCAAATTGTATATGCCTGAACGTGGGGGCCGAAGTATCAAAGGCGATGGCGCAATATGTCGGCTTCCAGTCTTGCAGGGCCCGGAGAAATGTGTTGGCGAATCCAACTACGGCGGTGGTGTCTTCGCCGGTGGCCGATACAGTGAGATGTCCCTGTGCCGATATGGCATGAAAAGAACGATGGACCATGGCATGGCCATCCATCAACATCAAGAGAGGGGCGCCTGGGTTAGCGAACATGGGCAGGGTTTGGCCCTCGGCGGTGGGCATGGCGGCACCTCGGCAGTCGTGTGGAATGGTGTGGGCCCGGTCGGCTGCATTATACACCCGGCCGGGTAGGCCTTCAGCCTGGGAACACTCTTCAAGGCAATGTCCGCCCATGCTACAATGCTCTTGAGATTCAGCGTAGGACAAACTTCATGCCGATCCACGACTACCGATGCCAAGATTGCCAGGGCGTAACCTCGGTTCTGTCATATTCCTGGTCCACGAAGGCCGACCCGGTATGCTCCGGTTGCGGCAGCGAAAATCTGGGCAAACTGATTTCGGGATTTACGTTTCGAGCCTCGTGGGGCGATAGCTTGAACTGGGTTCCCAGCGGAGAGACCTCGCGAGACGTGGACGAAGACAGTCCTAAAAGCATTGACAACTATATGGGCCGGATCAAACGCGAGATGGGCGGCCAAGTCACCTCGGATTTCAATCAGATGCGTAAGGAATGGACCACTGATCCCTAGCCGCATTCCCTCGTGATCTAGTTGGATAACGACTTGGGAATCCATGGTCCGTTGATTCGCCCTTCAGACGGCTAATACCTGGAATTTCAGATCAACCGGTTCTCATTAAATCCAAGGCGGGGAAACCAAACCAGACGATGCCGATCTACGAATACCGATGTCAGTCTTGCGGCGGAGTTTCCTCATTTTTTGTCAGGTCCATCGGCGTTGACCTGGAGCCCGCCTGCCAGCACTGTCAAAGCAATGAGATGCAACGCCGAATGTCCTCTTTTGCTTTGGGGAAGACAGTCGCTTCCGTGCATCAAACCTCTCCGTCAGGACAGTCTGCAGCCGGGATGGACTACTACCGCGACCCCCGCAACATCGGACGCAACGTGGAGGAGAGCTTCTCCCGGTACGGTGTGGAAATTCCCAAGCCGGTCCGGGAATCCATCGACGCTGCCCGTGATGGCCACCTTCCTCAAGGGATAGATATATGACAACCTCAAACACCCTGCCGGAAAACTGTTACAACTCCATGGTGCATTGCTTGTACACCGTCGCCGAGCAGTGTCCGACCACGCCCGCCGCCTCCGACGCTCTGCACCGTTTGCGTAACTTGGTGCTGGTGCTGATGTCCCACTTGTCCGCCGCACCGTCTGTAGGAACGTCCGAATTGGGCCTCCCCGAAGCGCTGACGCTGATCACGACGTCACGGGAGTTGCTAACGGTCTTAACGGGACAGGGGACCGGAGGACCGGTAAACTCCGAGATGGACCAGGCCCTGTCAGAAACTCTAACGGCCCTAACCGCCGGTCTGGGCGCCGCCCTTCGCCAGGCGCAGGCGAACAAGATCCGGGGATTGTACGTGATCATCGACCCCCAGGTGACCGGCGGTAGAGATCCCATGGACATAGCCATAGCGGCGGTCCGGGGCGGTGCGGCGATGCTTCAACTCCGGGACAAGCTCCGGGACAAGGGAGAGATTTTATCCCTGGCCACGCCGTTGCAGCAGTTGTGCCAGGAAAACAACGTGATGTTGATCGTTAACGACCACGTGGATCTGGGCGCCACCATCGGTTCGGCGGGAGTTCACGTGGGCCAAACCGATATGCCGGTAGACCAGGTACGCAAAGTGTTGGCTCCGCACCAAGTGTTGGGGCGGTCAAATCGGGAGTTTGACCAGCTGGTTGAGTCGCAGGAGATGGGCGCCGATCACGTGGCCTTCGGCGCCATCTATCAAACTACCACCAAAGGAGTGGGCCGGCCCCCGCAGGGTATTGAGCCGTTGCGCCGCGCCCGGGAACTGGCCAAAGTGCCGTTGGTTGCCATCGGAGGGATCAACATCGACAACGTGGCTCCGGTGGTGGAAGCCGGAGCCGACGCGATCTGCGTGACCGCTGCCGTGGCGTCGGCTGCCGAACCTGAAGCGGCCGCCAGCGCCATGGTAGAAGCGATCAGGCTGGCCGGAGGTAGGGTTTAATGCCTTCGTCATATGAGCCGGCCTTGGCGGATGTCGTCTCCAAGGCCATTGAGCGCCTAACGGTTCGGAATCGTTCCCGAGAACAGGCTCTGCCAATATCCCGGGAGGTCATTCGATTCTCGGCCAACGCTATCCGGGCCGTGCATCGGGGACATTTGGAAGAGGCTGACAAGCTCATCGCCCAAGGTAGGGCGCGGCTTGAAGACGCCGAGACGTTCCGTCAAGACACCCCGGAGATCTACTTCGCACCCTTCATGTCCGACGCCCGCAAGGAGTTCGCCGAGGCCAACGTCACCTACGCCGTGATATCCGGCGGGGCTATCCCCCAACCGGAAGACCTGGGCATCGACCCCCCAGCCTACCTCAACGGTCTAGCTGAAGTCATCGGAGAGTTGCGGCGTTATATCCTGGACTCTCTGCGTCGAGACTCCTTCGACCGTTGCCAAGAATTGATGGACGTGATGGACGAGATTTACAGCCTGTTGGTAACCGTGGACTTCCCCGAGGGCGTTACCGCTGGCCTCCGCCACAGCACCGACATGATGCGGGGAGTATTGGAGCGCACCCGTGGCGACCTGACCATGGCTCTGCGCCAACACAAACTAGAGCTCAGGATGGCCGAATGGCAGGAGTCCCAGCCTTAAGTATTACCTTGGGAGATCAGCATTGGCAGATATAACGATCACATTTCTCGGCACGGGAGCCGGGAACTGCATTCACCGGGCCCACACGGCCATCGTCGTTGACTGCGCCGACGGTACCCGGCTGCTGCTGGATTCCAGCTCCGGTAACTCGGTCATGCGTCAGGGCGCGGCCGTGGGCATGCTGGCAAGCCAATTTGATCAGGTGTTGCTCACCCACCATCATGGCGACCACATGGGCGGAATCCCATTCATCTCGGGTCAACGCCGCCGGGTAGACTCGGAAAGCGCGCCACTCCAAGTCTTCAGCACTGAGCAAGCCTTGGACCGGCTGGGGAAGGTTTGCCTGGCGACTCAACTGAACGTCCCTTCGGTGGACCAGGAAGGCGCCTACTTCGCCGACGGAAGCCCTTTTTTGCGTTGGACCGCAGTCGATAACGAGCAATGGATCACCCTGGGGCCCAACACCCGGGCCAGCACCTTCCCCGCGGACCACATACCCGGGGCCGTTGGTTGGAAGATAGAGTCCCACGGAGTGTCCGTGGTGTTCTCGGGTGACACCCGTTTTAGCCCCAGCGTTGCCGAAGCGTCCCAGGGGGCCCGGTTATTGATCCATGAAGCCTTCTGCACGGACAAAGACCGAAAACTGGCTAATAGCCGGGGCCATTCCAGCGCCGGAGAGGCCGCGAGGGTAGCCGCCCAAGCCGGGGTTGACGAGTTGGTCATCACCCACATAGACTCCCCCTTCAGCGCCGACACCCAGCCATTGATCAACGATGCCAGACTTCATTACCAGGGCACCATCTCCGCCGCCAACGACCTCACCGTTGTTACTGTCGCCGCACCATAGATTAACCGTCCAACTTCCCGTATAGTAAGCCTCGCATCAAGGCACCCCATTTCCGGATGCAGCCCTTGAGGAGCGCATGCCATGCCGACGGAGTTGGACGACGTCAAATACCAGGTAGCCGTGGCCAACAGGATACTTTCCGAGATGGGTTTGACGACCGGAGTCACCGCATCCTTGGGCCACGCCAGCATGAGACTCCCTTCCGACTCGGGCAGGTTCGCGGTCAAAGGACGGGGCTACGCCATCGACGTCTTGTCCCGGGTGCTGCCCCACGAAATGGTCGTCTGCGACTTAAACGGAAGCCAGGTCGAAGGACCAGCCGGGCTGACCCCCTGCTACGAGATCAAGATGCACTCCTGCATCTACCGGGCCCGGCCCGAAGTCCAGTCTATAGTCCACGTTCACCCTCGCTATACCGTGGTCATGAGCGTTCTCCAGAAGACCCTGGTGCCGATGTGCCCAGAGGGGATCGACTTGGTCCGCCACCCTCTGCCGGTGTATCCCCACAACAAACTCATCCTGACCGACGAGGACGGCACGGAAGTAGCCGAAACTTTGGGAGACGCACCCGCCGTGCTCTTGCTGGGCCATGGGGCCGCCACCGTGGGCAAGGACCTTATCCAGTCTGTGATGAACATGTTCCAGTTGGAAGAACAGGCGAGGATGAACTGGTACGCCTACTGCGCGGCGGGTCCCAACCATGCCCAAATACCCGAGGATCTGATCGCCGAGAGCGACAACCGGCCTCCGGTACATGAACTGCCCCATCTCGCCGAGTTGTTCGGCGGGTCTCCGGCGCCGGTTAACAACGGTGTCTGGCTAGATTATGTCGACCGAGTGAGCAAGGACCTTTAAGAAGGCGCAATCAAAAATTCGCCCGGAGTTGCTCCCATGCTTGCAACAGCCCAAACCTGCGCGGTGCTGGGCCTCGACGGCTACATCGTACAGGCTGAAGTAGACATATCGCCGGGATTGCCGGCCTTTAAGAATGAAGGTACATAACCCCACCAAGAATTTGCCCGGTCTGGGCCACAGGTTGCTCGATCCGCTGATTTATTAGTGTCGAGAGTCTAACGCTGACCATAATATCCGCTTTACTCCTGGGTTTGATCACTGCGGTCAACCCCAAATCAAGCAATAGCTGACGCCACTCGGAATCTGTAACGGACGGTAGCCGAGCCCGAAATGCGTTAATCGTCGATTCGAGGGTGAGAACCGCTGCCTCCCTTTCTTTCCGATCATTAAGCACATTCTGCCGCACTGCCAGACTCGCTTGTACCTGAGCCAGACGGACTTCCAACTCCTGGATGATGCTTTCAAAACGGTCCTCGTAACTACTCAGACGTACACCCATTCGAATCGCCCGGGTAATCGACTCGTTGATCACCTCGATCTCCGCTACATCCTCGGCTACCTGTTTTTCGATCTGCCCAATTGAGTCCGGTGCCTCCATTCCGTTTGAAACCAAAGCGGCAAATACATTGTATGAGGAGATGCAAGATTCTAACCAATCACGAACAGAGTCCCAAAGTTTCTGGGTGCTCACATCCCCGTTGCGGCAGGTACCGCAGCGAAAATAACCGATCCCACTCTTGCGGTGTGTGTACGCGCCCACCTTGCGCCCACACGGGCATATTACTAGCCCCTTCAATGGTGAATAGTCATACTGTGTGTTTCGGCGAGAGTACTCTTTATTTCTTCCAAGGACCATCTGGACATAGTCCCATTCTTCGACTTCTAAGATTGCGTCCGTCTTATCGGAATATATCAACACCGGCTCTGAAGGAACCCTCCGGGAAGGTTCCCAATACTCTCGGGCTTCCATTCTTTCGAATCCATACGTAAAGTCTCCCTTTATTGCCGGGTCAGATAAGATACGCCTAATGGTCGAACGGCTCCACGTAGTACCACCTTTCGGCGCGGGGATTTTTGCCTGCTCCATCGTCTTCTTGATGGACCCCAACGATCCACCGTTTCTCAACTCTTGATACCATTTCTGGACCCAACGAGCCCGCTCTGGGTTCGGCGAAGCCTTACCGCTGGACGAATCGTAATCAAATGGCCAACGGACTTGCCCATTCGGTATCTTCCCAACGCGAGCTCTGGCCTTTCTAGCTGGCATTGTCTGGGCTTTTAGTCTTTGAGCGTATTTCCGAGACGCTACTAGGTGACTGATTATATTGACTTGATCCTCTTCTCGGAAAGCATCAAGCCTATCCTCGGCGAAGAATAGCCTGAGTCCGGCCCTAAGCGCGTCTCGGCATACTGCTCCGCCATAGAACGGGTCTCGGGACAACCGGTCAACCGATCCCAATATTAGTCCGTCAATGGTACCTTGGCGGCGCATAGAGATTCCTTGCGTCAAAAGCGCTTCGAAATGGGGCCTGTCAAATATAGTTGCCCGCTCTGCTACAAACCAGGTGTCAGTAATGCAAGCATCCAGCTCATCTACATAGTCCTTTATTTCATCTTCTTCTTGACGTTCCTTGCCATGCCCTCTGATTTGGGCCTTACTAGACAGGCGCATGACTGTAGGCGTTCAGCGATAATGGGACACTTTTAAGGGGAGAAAAACATGAGAGTGGTGGTGGGTTTGGACTCCTGGT